>ENA-OQKE01000381-OQKE01000381.1-human-gut-metagenome-genome-assembly--contig:-NODE-381-length-31948-cov-5.838254_pt1 | contig 31948 bp, 39 predicted proteins | sample MGYA00242620_ERZ504787 | MGnify/ENA primary metagenome ERZ504787 (study PRJEB26092, sample SAMD00036349) | human gut metagenome | host: Homo sapiens | study: EMG produced TPA metagenomics assembly of... | reverse complement strand
TCTTTCTATTTCTATATCGTGAAGTTTACAAAAATGTTCAAATTCTGCATTGCAAGCCTCAATATTAAATGTGCTTAAGTCATTATTGATATTCATAATCAAGAATGCACTATAAATATCACGTTGAATATTTCCTTTTTTATAGATTACAGTCATATACTATCTTACCTCACAAAATTTGTTCAAAAATAATAATTAATATCACGAATGATACTATAGAAGTAGATACACTAACCATTTTACCTTTAGCTGGGTATAATTTGGCATTTAATACCAAAATCCCTAGTGTTAATATTAATAGTACTGTTAGGCCTATAATAAATATTCTTTCCATAACACAATACTCCTTATTTTGTAATTTTTTTACTAGTTTTTTCGTTTAGATATAGTAAGTCATTTACTGTAAAAGCTCTTTTTCCACCACTGCCATCAGATATATAAATTCCAGGTTTTTCACCCGGCTCTGCTTTATGAACAGGGATATTTTGCTTTTTTGCTAAATCAAATAAAAGTTCATAATTTATTTTTTCCATATTTCATATATCCCTATAAAATACTTTTACAATCCTTGGACCAATCGTTGCCCAAACATCTGCTTCAAACTCAAATATACCGTCATCTCCATCACTTCTCGATAGGGATAATCCAAGTATTTTATCTTTACCAAAAGCATCCATCAAAGCAAAATAATCTTTTACTATACTTTGTACAAGCTTATAATCCTCCTCTTCGCACCAGTCTCCATCCATTCTTACTTTGGCAAGAGCCATTAATACCTCATCTTGAGTTATTTTTTCCTGTTTATTTTTAGTGTTTTCCATATTTACTCTCCTAAATAATTTTTCTAAACTATAGGTTTATCTTTTTCATATAATGCTCCATACACTCCTAGCATATCAATAGTTTTTTAATACAGTGGTAGTTGCAAATTTTGCAACTACCACTTCATCCTCCTGTTATGTCATCAGTTTCTTCAATACCACCGAAATCGTACCGATTATAGAAACATTTTTTATATTGTGTTTTTCGGTATCTTTTCCAGTTTCTTTGAAGTTTTGTTTGATATTCCAAATCATAACCATTAATTTTTCTTTTGTTTTTTATAGGTTTTAAATCAATGTTGTATTTGAATCTGATTTCTTTTACTTCTTCTGGCGTTATAGAACGTTTTTGCTCGCTATGATTTTCCGGCCATCTCCAGCGAGATTTGCAGTATTTTCGGTATTGTCGGTGAGTTTTTATATTACGAATAAGTTCTTGATAATCTCTAATTCTTCTTTTTTCATCCAAAATGAGAAACTGCACTGACGGCGTATACAAAGATTTAAAAGTGGTTTGTTCCAAAAAACTATTAACTGATTCTATGTACTTACCTAAAACTAGATACAATTCCTTTGCCCCTTCTGTATAACCGAGACATTCCCATTCTGTCCATCTGTACCAGTTCAGCCTATCAGACATATCACTATTAGTACTAATTGGGGGCTCTCCCCACTCAGCTTTTCTTTTATAAACGTAATATTTCATAAAAAACCTCCGTTTTATTATTTATTTTTGTTTCATTTTATGTCCACATAAGCAATGGTAAACAAGTATACTTTGACCATAGAAATCATATTCAACTTGACTAATCATAATACGTCCACACTTTGGACATTTTCTTATGTATTTATTTTTCATAACATATATTCTCCTTTAAAACCAATACATTTGTATATTTTTATCTCTGCATTCTTTTACAATTCTTTTAAAATCAAAGAACATAGCACAATCTTTTCTTCCAACGTATCCGATTGAAAAATCTTCATCACAATTTTTGATTATATTCCAAATCCTTCTGCAGTGTTTAACGGACATAGTGGCTTCGTAATCATCAGCATACAAAAAATCTAAAAGATAGTGAGAAACATTCAATTCTTCATCAATTGTTGACAGTCTTTTCTCGTAATCTTTTAAAAATATTTCTCTCTCTTTTCCAAACATAGGAATAGCGTTAACTAATTCATCATAAAATTTCCCTAACTCTTTGCTATGTAAATAAGCAATCTTTGTTCGTAAACGAGCAAAACCTGTATAACTCAAATCTATCGAACTATGTTTGTTTTCAATTATTAATCCCATAAAATCATACCATCCTTTCTAATCGTATAATTAGCTATCCAATTATAGCATATATAGCTTTTTATACAAATAAAAAAGAGTGTTGCTAAACAATATGTACTCTTACTGTTTTTCTATAATTTTATTAAATATAAGCTGTAGCCACAAAACTTTTTAAGAAATGATATGATTCATGAACCTCGCCATCTTATTTACAAATTTTTTTCAAGAAAGCCCCTTACTTTAGTCACAGGGAGTAGTCAGTTTGTAAATACAGATAGGGCATGCGTACCGATTATAGCTTTTCTGATATATTTTATAGAATTTATTATGTATATCTTTTATCAGAACAGATAAAATATATTATATATTTAACTTATATTAAGTATAAAAAAAGTACCTTATGAAATTCATTGAAAAACTTTACATAAATGGCTTTTATAAGTAGAGATATGCAAGGTAAAATAGTATAATTTTCTTAGAGGAAGGTAGATTTGTCTTTAATAGTTTCCGTTATAATCTAAGTACATATAGGGAAAGGAGGAAAATTAAATAATAAAATTATATGAGAAAAACTTAGTATTATATTTTTGGTATCATTATTGCTTCTTCTTTGTATATTTTGTTTGTATTTTATTAATAATAAGCCAACTACAGTAACAATGAAGGCAAATTCAAAGAAAAATACAGAATTAGCAATCCCTTCAAAAGAAAGTATTAAAAATAATGATTATCCAATTAACGAAGACGGACAGTCATATGGACTAGATATGAGAAATATAATTTCCGATTCACCTGATTTAATTTTAGCAGAAGGTAAAAACGGAGTTATAGGGTATAAATCATACAATAGTAAAATAACATCTCCAGATGATTTAAAAAGAGATGCTTTGGCCAAAGAGGATGAATCTATTCCTTTATATTTATAAGATGCTAGAACTGTAATTGGTGAATTTCTATTTAAATAAAATTAGGAGAGGAAAATAGGACTTTTACTATGAAAACATCAAAAATATTAAAATCTATTCTTACATTTTCTACTGTGATAGCCGTTTTTGTAACTTCAATATTACCTTTTAAGGTAAATGCACTAAGTTATGCTGATTCATTTATGTTCAATAACTCTTTATATAGCAAGTATATTGATTAAAAAAACGATACAATATTACCTAGAAGTATTAGTGATTCTGATACGGACATTTTAAATTATGATGCAACAGATGTAGTAGGGATAGAAGTCAGGGAAGAGGATAATACTATTGGGCAAATTTCACAAGATAGTAATGGTAAATATATTTATACAGAGATAAATAAATCAACTGATGATATTTTATTAAACTTAGATAATCAAAATTATTTGTTTGTTACGGAGGGTGAAAATATCTATATGGTTGATGAAAATGGTAATAAAACAATAGTAAGTGAAATGATTTATCATACTAAACCTAAATATGATTCATATGAAAATATTCAAGAAGCAGAATCTATTCAAACATTAGCCTGGTCTAAAGAATATGGTCCATTTCGTAAAACAAACAAATCAATAGTAACTGTATTACAAATTTTAAATGCTGCCCTTAGTTTATGTAAAGTATCCCATCCTATTTTAGGAGCTATTTCTGTAACTGTTAAAGGAGCCAAAATGGGATTCCAAATTTCAAAAACTTTATATATTGAATACTATCAAGCAATGGACGGTACAAAAGTAAAAGAACGTCAAGTATGGTATGAAAATTCAGATTATACTAAATATGTATCTGACCGTACAATATATTTTGATAGTGTACGACCAACAAGTAGAGTCAAAACATCATAATATAATATATTTTCACGAAGAAAGAAATGAAACTAATGAAAAAAAACAAATTAATTTATAAAATATGCCTTGCATGTTTAATTGTATCAATTGTATTTGATGTTATATATATGATTTCTAGTAAAGACGAAATGTTTATAGCTACTAATATTGCAATGTTTATTGTTTTTATTCCAATAGCATATAAAAAAATATTTAAAAAGTAAATTATAAAACGAGCATAAAAATCAAATATGCTCGTTTTCCTTATCTCAACCTTTTCACTATTTAATATACAAAAAGAGGCTATAACATATTATTTTAATACAGCCTCTAAATAAATTAATTTAATTAAAATTTCCTTTTAATAAACTGATAAAATTCTTCTACACAAATTTTGGGGTCATAAATCCCTGGATTTGTAGGAGTAAAAGCAAAATTGCAAAACAACCCATTTTTTAATTCATCATTTTTTCTCATATTTTTGATTCTTTGTTGTATTTTGTCAATTTTATCGCCTCGATTAACCATTCTATCTATCAAAATATTACTTGGAACATCCAAAAAAACACTATCAACTTTTATGTCTGGAAACCTGTCTTTTATGTATCTTTTAAGACAAATTACACCTTCAATACTTACAACTGCAAATAGAATAGTATTGTTTTGGACTTTTCCAAGGATTTCTTCTTCTGAAATACCATAAAATTCCCCAGAATATTCTGCCTCTTCTATTTTAGATAATTTGTGAAAGGCTCTCAAATCTACAAAATTATAATCTACACCATCTAATTCTCCACAACGAAGATTTCTTGTGGTTGTTGAGAGGATTTCGGAAATAGGGTTAGAAAGGGAATTATACGTCTTTATATAGTTTCTTACTAAAGTTGTTTTTCCTGATGCGCTTGGACCAACTATGCAAATTATTTGATGTGTTTTTATTGTATTTAATTTTTTCATATTAGATTTCTTCTCCATCAATTCCACCACTCAAATTCCAGTATTTTCTTAGATATTTAACAGTTTCTTCGATGGATTTTTCACCATCTTTACCATCATCAATTTTATAAGTACCATCTATATATTCTGGTTCAGTTCCTAATGGAATTTCATCAATATTATTTTTTACATACTCAATTGCTTCTTCAATTGTTTCAGCCTCTACTTTGACCTTATCCCATACTTGCCAGGTAACTGGAATACTAAATTTTTTCATATATTTCTCCTTTTTTATTTATATACCAGAGTTTTAAATCCACTACCATTTTCTTTGAATACCGTTGTGAAAATTATAAACCCTCGTTATGCTTTCGGTTTTAATCACTTACATATGAGAATAAATCCTTATAAGTCTTATATTATTTCATATTGCTTTCCATATAATCATTTATTACCGCTTGTTCAGTTGCTCCAGCATCATTCATAATATTATCAAGAATATCATTTTCAATATTGTAACAAATATCTTCATCATTCATAAGTTTAGATAAAAATTCATACTCTTTAGAATCTTCACTATATGATGTTCTTACAAGGTCAATACAAGCTCTCCCAGTAATTGCTTGGTCTAAATATCTAAAGATGCTCATTTCTTCTGATGTTAATGTAATGACTTTTCCATCTCTTTCAATCGTAAAACCATTCCTAAATGTATCCATTGTGTTCAAATTTTTCATATTCTTTTTATTTAGCGTTTTATATTCATTATTTCCTAATAGTTCTTTTGCCATATCTTTTACCTCAACCTTTCAATATTAATTTTTTAATGTCGTAATATTCCATTCAATTAAATGCTCATTTCTAAAGCGAATTTATGCAAATCCATTATCACACTGTGAATAAATAATTGAATATAATTCAAGTTTCAACTCTTTTTCAAAGCTTTCCTTAATAAACCTGTTTGCTTCATTTCCATTATCAAATTGATATAATGGAGTTTCAAAATCAAAACCATAGTAAATACTTACATATGTTTTCATTTAAATAATCCTTTCACACTTCTTCAATATATTCAATATGCCACTTGTTAATATGATTTTCTTTTAAAAAACCACTGAACAGATTAATTAATTCAACCATCATTTCTGTAACGCTTTCTTTTTCTTCTATATCAAATTGTGTTACCTCAGGAAGTAAATCATTGGAATTTATAAATCCAATGTTGTATGTTTTCATGCTTATCACTCCTTATAATTCTACATTTTCTAATAGATAACTTATATAATATTTATGTTCATCTCCAACTAGTGAAAATATTGCATTAAAAACTATCTCAGTCAATTCTTTATTATCAAATTGAAGCCTAATCATCGATATTGGAATTGCATCATCGTAAAAATCTACAAGGTAAAACCGATTTTCTCCTATAACACAATCAGTTCCTTCACCATGAGGATTTTTAATAAATTTAACAATACCTTGTTTGATTCCATTCAATATTAATTCTTTGCAAAATTCATCATTTTCTAGTGCTTCATTATTTTTCCATTCATCTTCACAAGCCCAGATTTCACTTTCACAAAATCCTTGTTCGAATTGAAAAATATCAAATGCCTCAGTCAAAAGAACATATGGATTGCCTTGAACAGTCAATTCATTATTCATGATTTCTGCTAATTTATTTAACAAATCATTAAGTGAATATCCATGGTCAATCATCCATTCTAACTGGTATTTTTCATAATCTGTTAATCCCATTTACTTTTCTCCTTAATTTTATCTTTAACTGCATAATCGATTACCCATATCTTACCTTTAATTCCTTTAGTTGCTGGACTATATTTTTTTACTAAATAGAAGTTTCCTATTAATCTATAACAACCCCAGCCGCAATTACGCATCTTATTTATAGTAGATTTCTTTATAAACATAAAACTTACGCTCCTTTAGATTTCCCCATTAGATTTTATCCTTTGCTTTGGCTTTATTTTGGTTGCGTTGCCTTTTAGTAAAGTAGGCATATCTTTTCATCTTTCCAACATGTTTATCAAAACCATTGCTCAAATAACTATTTTTTGCTTTTCTCTTTTTATTCATGCTAGCCATTGTTTAATACCACATTAGCCATCTGCATTGGAAAGAAATGGTGTTCTTCACATAATCAAGCCAACCCATAGCCACAAATATTTTAAATGCTTCTTTAGGCGATAAACATCTCTTTCCACTCTCTTCGATTGCTTTATAAATATGGTTGCAATCAACGATACGACTTAATGCAAAATCACCCTTAAATAGCGTACTTGCTATTACATATTTTTCCTCAACTCCTTTATACAACATACAATCAGGACATAATTTATCTAATAAAAGAATTAACTCTGTTTCTAATTTTAATTGCTCTTTTTTACTCGACATCTTCCTTCACTCCCATTAATTTATCTTGTATGATTTCTAGTTTTTTTATAGCAACATCTGTATGACCCATTGTCACAATTTTACCATTTAATAAATCAATTATTGTTTGAATATCATCCGATGCTTTGTTGATTATTTCGTTTGTTAAATCTATATGATTATCAATTATTTTAATTTGGTCTTTAAATAATTCATTAAAGGGAATTTTTTTAAATTCGTCTTGTTCTTCATTTGTTGAACATGTTATTGGATAATGTTCTAATGACTTAATACAATTCCAAGCAACAATCACTTTTTCGTCCATTTTTTCTCCTCCAATCCTCTATAAAAAAAGTTACATAATCCCTAAGAGTGTCAATTTTTTTGTTAGAGTACATAAATCGTTTAAACTCTATATCTGCTACATTTTCATCTCTAAAGGGATTGACATGACGAGACAGTTCTTGCAACGCTTTGGAAGCTTTTTCTTTATCGAACTTCCAATCTTCTTTATTTTTCATCATATCCATTCTAGCTCCTTCATTCGTATTTTCCTTTCATTTTCAATATTCATACATACTCTTTCACAATGAATCCAAGTAGTTTAATTCTTCCTGTAAAAGACACAGAAATCCTGCATATTCTTCTCTAAGGTTTTCATCATATTCAATTTCAATTTCGTTCTTTAAATATTCAATCTTTTCCTCAAGATTCTGCTTTCTCATTTCCTTTTCGTAATCCTCTTGCGATTGATAATAAGGATAGTCTCCTATAGTCATAGGATTTTCAACATATTCCATTTTTATCTCCTTTCTAATCGTATATTTTAGTTATCTAATTATATCATATGTTATATATTTTACAAATATAATGTGAGATTTTAGTATGTTCTAAAAAATAAAAAAGCTCTTTAGAGCTTTTTTAGGTATCACAAGGACTAGTAATTATTTTTCTTTACACTCCAATCCATATGATTTCATATTTTTAATAGAATCTTTTAAACTTATCTTTATAATTTCGTTATCCTTTAAATCTTGTTCGTTTATAGAGAGTCCTATTAGGGTCAATGTGTCTGAATCCGCTTTAGAGCAATCAATTTCTAAAGTTTCAACAATCTCGCTATTTTTTTTATTGTATGAGTAATTGTATTTTAAACCTTTGTATTTTTCATAGCTTTTTTTAAGTTCCTTCGATGCATTTTTAAATTCCTCATTTGAAATATCCATTCCCTCAAGTTTGGTTGTTTCCTTTTGTTCAACTTCTTTAACATATCCATCTTTGGATACAAAAGTCATTTTCAATGATGAGGTTAATCCTGATGAATTTTCTTCAGGAATAGTACATACAGTTTCCACTGTTTTTGAACAACCAGTTAAAAATAATAAAGGCAAAATCACTGCTATTAGTTTTTTCATAAAATCCTCCTAATTAGTAAGTATATAAACCACCGATAAGATACAGCCAACAACTGTTACTAAAATAAATAGTGAATTAACTGTTTCTGAGACAGCATCTTGGCGCATCATATAAATTGATATAAATGATAATACGATAAAAGATGTAAGATAAAATATCGGACTTGCCAACATCTATTAAAATACTGGAAAACATCTTTTATATATACTTTTATTATATAAATAATCTTTTATCATATATTACCTCCGTATTTTATGTGCGCGTATTATAGCATATCATTATCAATTTTCAAAGTTGATTTCCCAGCATTATAAATAAACAAAAAAGACGATTACTCGTCTTCTAAGCATGAAAATATTTATTTGTCCATCTATAAAAGATATTATAAATTATATCTTTTATATATCTATTACATTGTGGAGTAATTAATTTTTTTGTTTTAATATTCCAAATAAAAACACCTTTTTTGGTATTCCATTTAAATTCCACATCATTAAATGATGCATCTAAACTTAAAGCTGTTACATCCTCAATTTTTAAGACTGTAATTTGGGCTTGATGTAACTTACTGCATAATTCTTTTACTGCGTGTGGAGTATTTTGATACATTTCTGGGATTGTCATGATTGCTTTAATTCTCCTTTCAATAATTTCCGACGCATTATAACATAGGAAATTTTTACATCAAGTCATTTTCAAATATTTATAATCTTTTATATATTAGTCTAAAATATTCTTTAAAGAAATTCATAAAAAGAGCATCTGCTGTACATACTGATTACATCACAAGGCATGCAGAAACTTTTGAAAAAAAGGTATAATAATGTTAAAGTATAGGTGTAGGTAGGAGCATAGTCTACATTATTGATATTATAGTGGAATTATTTTTTCATACAGAAACAGATACCAAATTGAGAAAACATGCAAAAATACAGTATCTATTAACAAAATAAGCAAAGCAAAATAAGAAAAATTGCAATGAAATTATAACAAATGAAAGAGCCTTATGTAACGACTTATAAAGAGAAATAAGGAATTTTAGGAAATCGACACTTGAAAGAGAGCGTCTTTTTCTATGTCGTGAAACAGCATACTGTTTCATTTCTGCTTGTTCAATATCAACGCCTTAGCTCATAGCTTGTCAAGAGCCTGCTGCAACGCAATACGTCAGCACATTCTACAAGCTGTGGGGTAAGGCGTATTTTCTCAATGGCAGAGTTTGAATAATGATAACAAGTGAATATATTTTTCTACAAAGCATTTTACTTTTACAGTAAGGTGCTTTTTATTTATGATATTTCTCTATATATCCATGACAAAGGAGGATTGATAATAAATGGCAAACATTTATGAATATGTACGGGTTTCCAGCATAGACCAGAATGAGAAACGGCAGATTGTCGAACTATTAAAAAGGAACGTGCTTTCTAAGAATATCTATGTAGACAAGCAATTTGGAAATAGTATAGAACGACCACAATATAAAAAGCTAGTCAGAAAGCTAAAACAAGGCGATTTGCTTTATATCCTAAGTATTGACCATCTAGGCAGGAACTATCTTGACATACAAGAACAAAAAACACCGATACAAGAAATTGTAACAGTTAGCGGCGGACAATGGATATTTAAAGGTTATTCCTTATCAGAAAATAACTTTGTTATTAAAGAGAATACCATTATTACAGGTGTGTGGGAATTTGCGCAAAATGCAGAGGTTATCAACCGCATCCCTGTTATCACGGCAAGCGACAAGACGTTCAAAGTCAGAGACGAATTCAACGATGAGATTGCCTTGAAAGATGTAACTGCTCATGATGAAGAAGACGGCAATGTAACAGCAAGTCTGGAAGTCATCGACCATAACGTGGACACTTCCGTTGCGGGAACATACTACATCACATACAAGGCAACAGACAGTCAGGGGGCAAGCAGTACAATGACAGTCAATGTCAATGTCCTTCCTATACAAGAACCAATCAATCAGATACCGACGATCACAGCAGAGGACAAGGAACTGAATGTAGGTGACAACTTCGACCCAAGAAAAGACGTTACGGCAAGTGATAAAAAGGATGGTGACCTTACAGATAAGATTGAGATTATCGAAAATACAGTCGATACCTCAAAAGCTGGTACATATACAGTTACTTATAAAGTAACGGATAAGGACGGAGCTTCTGCGACAAAGACAATCACAGTTGTTGTCAAAGATAAAGAAGATGTAAAACCACCACCAGAAGAACCAGCTAAATCTATCGACCCAGACAAAGGCGACGGTTTAAATACAAATAAACCTGATAATAAGCCAAATAAGGTCAATGATACAACTACGGGTGTAGAAACGGGAGATAGCATAAATATTCTGTTATGGAGCATGACAGCGGTCATTTCCCTTGCAGGAGTGATGACTGTATTGTTCTTCAGACGCAGAAGAAGCCGATAGATATAATCAGGGACAAAGGTTTCTGTTCTTCCTTAATACCCTATGGGGAATGTGCTTTCAAGGATGCAGACGGTAACCGACGGAGTGTTTGTTCACTTTGGCGGTTGGGCGAGCCTGTGGTGAGCGTAGATTAAGCCCCCTTTATTTAACAAGCGGGTACAAAAAACAAGAGACAATATACATTACTAAGCGGAAAACACTGTATTTACAAGGTAAAACCTCTTTTGATAGAGTGTTAACTAAAAAGCACTCATTTAAAACATAGATATTGAATAAGACATAGGAAAGACAGTTGATTTCAAATAAGAAATTGATTGTCTTTTTTCTTTTAGGAAAAACTTAAGTACAGGCAATTATCAGCAAATGGTAGTTGCTTTTTTTGATTGGAGGAATTTAAGAATGAATGATAAAAATTTTATTGAAGAACTAAAACACAAACGTAATGAATATGAGGTATCTCAAAGAAGATTTGCTGTTGCTTGTGGGTATTAGTCGTACATATTTTAATCAAATAAAAAATGAAATTGTTGTTCCCTCTGATGAACTAAAACAAACGATGAAAAAACAGATTGAGCGTTTCAATCCACAAGAACCATTATTTGTTTTAATTGATTACTTCCGTGTCTGTTTTCCTACTACGGACTCATTAAAGATTATCCGTGATGTACTGCAACTGAAAGCCGATTATATGATGTGTGAAGATTATAAAAATACGGGTATGAAAGCAAATATGTTTTAGGTAACATCAATACCATGTATTCTATGCAAGAGCATTTAGGTGTTTTGTTAGAACTGAAAGGTAGAGGTTGTAGTCAAACGGAAAGTTATCTATTGGAGCAAGAACGTTCATGGTATGACTTCATGCTTGATTGTTTAACGGCAGGTGGAAAGATGAAACGTCTTGACTTGGCAATCAATGATAAAGCGGGAATATTGGATATTCCAAAAAACAACGCAGGAAGAATTTGATGAATTCCATATACTTCATAAACGTTAAATTAAAGTTACTGATATAACTTGAGAATAACTTTAAGAGATTTGAGGGAGAGATTATAAAATGATTGAAAATTTAAAAGGCGAATTGTGGAAGCGGTATCGAGATACGAATTATTATTTTTTGTCATACGGTCGTGTAAAGCGAAAATACAGGAACAAGGTTCGACTTTTGAAGCCGTATAAGATCAGCTGTCGAAAAGGCTCAGAGCGATGGGGAATAAAAGTTTATGGGAAAGAAACATCAGTTACACGATCTGTATACGAGCTTTTTATTGGTGTGATTCCTGACGGATATACTATTGTTCATAGAAACATGGTTCAAAGCGATAACGCTGCAGTCAATCTAAAAGCAGTGTCAAGAAATGAGCTCGGTGTCTTGTATGGAGGTCGCACACGAATGCGTAAACTTGTATACGATATAGAAAAAACCTGTTTTTATAAGGGAACAAGAGAAGCAGGTAAAGCTCTTAACATAAGCAGGCAGACAGTGAGTGACTACTGCAACGGAAAAGTAACAAAACCAATGTTTGAGCTTAGATGGGCAGGTTCAGATGAATAAAAAATAAATTGAAGATAACAAGATGTTTACGTTCTTTTGGCTAAGAAATATTTTATTTTTAACAATTCCATAAAAAAAGAAAGGTTGATATCCTTTCTTTTTTTGCTGCAATTTAATTTTATTATCGATCAAATGATTTATCATATTTATCGTCTGTCAACATATTTCCAGATTCTTCAGCAAAATTTTCTAAAATCTTATCCCAATCACCAGAGATATAATATTTTTTATTCTTTTCAATAAATTCATGTGTTATATCATTTCCATCTTGATCCAGTATTTGAACTTCATATCTATCTGCAATAAATGCATATTCCAAATATTGCCTTCCCAAAGGATACGACTGTTTTTCATCAACAACAGTAAATAATTTTATTATTAAAATCAGAGACAGTATTTGTGTTACGATCAAAAAAAATATAATTTTATTTTTATTAGATTTTAAATCATTTTTTTTCAGTTTCATAATTTCAGTTTTTAAGAAGGTGTAAATGTTAATTTATAGCTTATACTCTCTCTATCGTAATAAATTCCTGCACCACTGTTATTTCCATACTGTTCATCATATACACGGATACTGAAGTCTAAATATGTTACTTTTCTTGAATTGCTCGATACGGTTTTATTATATTTTAACTGTATATCTTTTACATTGCCAGAAGTCAACGAACCTTTATAAATAGAAGGTGTTCCTGTACTTGTGAATTTTCCGATTGAATCATTAAAGAAACATGTTGCACGTATATAACCACCAAATTCATTCGCAGTAGGACGACCATCGTATTTTAAAATCTTATAAATATGAGGTGTTTGCTTTGTAATCCCTACTGAAGCCCTAGTAGATATATTTTCTATTTTATCATTTACAACAAGAGTATAGCCACCGTAAGCAAATTCATTTATTACCTCTTGTCGATCCTTATTTGCATTGTTTAACACAAATTTTTCAGTAATATTTTTGTCTGAAGCATCAAAAATATTAATATTTTCTGCATCTCCTGAAAAAACTATATTGAGATAATTATTAATATTTGGGTAATTTTCAATACTAGTATCATAAAATTCTTTTGGTACTGTACTTTTATTATAAGCGCTAACACTTATTTGCAAATTAATGACTAATAATATCGCTACTAAAACACATAAAAAATTTTTTTTCATATTTTTTGTCTCCTTCGTATTTGTTGATAGATAGAGTACGTAACTATAATTCAACTCCTCTCATACAATATTTATCTTTATATGTATAATATATCAAAAAAAATTAAGATGGTAAAATAATATTATAATTAATGATTTTTTAAAATTAAAAATATTGTAGGATATATATTTTTATTATATAGTAATCATATAAAGGATTTGCAATGGCTAAAATTATAGTAAATGAGTCATGTATTGGATGTGGGACTTGTGTAGGTATTGCACCTGATGTTTTTGAAATTAACGAAGATGGATTATCTTCGGTTGTTGGTGAAGATATTACTTTAGCTAAAGAAGCAGCTGAATCTTGTCCTGTAGAAGCAATTCAAGTAGATGAATAGTTAGCAAATAAAGAATCATGATATTAGAATAGTATTTATCTAATATCGTGATTCTTTTATGTTTGTAGCATTAATTTTATGCTTTTTTTGCTGATGTATTATTAATAAAAATAAAAAAAGGCGTCTAAATTTTAATGGAAAGTTAGCCTTTTTTTGTGAATTTTGCTAATTGATGACATATGGATTTGGTATAAACTATCATGCATATGGAAAAATCAGCTTTATTATAACATTATTTGTATTTACTATAAAGAGTATGTATTATGATACCTTCAATTTGTAAATTAACAAAAAGAAACAATAAATCAATAAAAATAACTAGATCAATCAATGAATTAACTCTAACTCTCTAAGCAGAGACTATTGGTTTAATTATCTCCTATCTACAACATAAGCATATAGTAAGTAATTCCATTATATTTATCTTTTGATTACATTTTAAATGACTGTAATCAAAATTGGCAAAATTACTATATGTTTTCCTTAAATAGTCAGTAATAACATTGGAAAAAGTTTCATAAGTAAAATCGGTTTTATATTTTCAGTAGAAATTCTTAATGATAGAGGGAAAACTTTAATTTTACTATCTCTAACTAAACTTGATGACAATATTACTTTTTTAGCGGAATTCAGTTGTTACATATGCTTCACCTTCTTTGCTTTAAATGAAAATATACAGAAGTTTTTACTATATGTCCTCACTTTATGAATTGAAGCTATGGTATTTACAAAAAAGTATTATTTTGTTATGATTGTGTGTAATTGGGAACTAATTTGTAATTTTGTGGGAGAGGGGGTTGACAAAAATGTTCACAAGCGATATTCTCAGACAGACAGACAGACAGACAGACAGACAGACAGACAGACAGACAGACAGACAGACAGACAGAGTACATAGTCTGCTTTTTTCGCTTGGACAACTAGATAGAATAGATGCCAAAACATATTTTGTGTTTTGGTTTTTTGCGTTCCTAATTATATGCAGCTTTGTAATGAGAGGGGTGAGTAAATGATAAAAAATTTAAAACGGACAAGTATTATTACTGTATTGCTATGTACTGCAATGTTCATTTCTAATTTTCGTGTAATGGCAGTAGAGAAAACAACCTCATTATATTCTGATTACGATAATTTAGTGGAAACGGGAAGAATATCAAATAGTTATGAAAAGGTATATTATGATGAAAAGATACATATCCACAATCTTAATCAGTTAAAAGCCATAGGCACTAATCAAAAAGTGAAAGATTTAGACGAAACAAAAGAAAACTTTGGCTTGGGAAAGGACATTGTTGTTGATGATCAAACAATTACATATTCATTAGACGCAACTTATATATTGGAAAATGATATTGCATTAAATGGAGAAAAATGGAATTTGCCAGAAGGGTTTAATGGTTCTTTTATTCATAAACAAGAAAGTGAATCTCCTCAATTATATGATGAAGATACAGATACTATTTACATATATAATTCCTATCAATTAGATTTGATACAAAGTGATAAGGCTTCCTTAGAACCAATACTGTCATTCGATTATGATGTAACTCAATTTGGAAAAGGGCAATTGATCTATCCGGATGATTCACAAGAGCATCTAACATATAGCAAAGAACATAATTATGTTCTTTCAAAGAACTTTACTGCTTTACGACCTGCAACTGGTGCAATAAAAGTACAAAAAGAACAAGAAGAAAAGAAACAAGAAATAGCGGTTCTGCAAAATAGTAAATGGGGAAATGCAGAGTTATCCGGTAGAGATTGCATAGGACAGGTCTATAAAGAATTAAATGGAGTTAAATATATTCTTATAGGAAACGAACAACAGTTGGCTGCTATTGGTTCAAATAAACAGGTGACACCAACATTGGTTCTTCACAAAAAACCTGGTCTTTTAAATCCTACAAGTAAATATACACCTCTTTATCCAGGAGATGCGGATTTCAAAATAGATATAACATTGAAATTGGATAAATCTGATAGTATAAACTTTAAATACTTTGAAGGAAATACAACTGAATTGATGAATGTAGACTTTTCAAAAGGTTTACTAGGTAGTATTAATGATATTTTAGGAGGTTTATTAGGAGGCTTATTAGGAGGAGATTATGAAATTTTAGGTTATGATAGTCAGAATGGAACTTATATTTCGGAATCAACTTTAAAATCAGAATATTCAGATTTAAAGTATTCCAGTGATGCAAATTATATTATTTTTAGAGATATTGACTTAAATAATGTTGATTGGAAGCCGTTGATGTTTAGTGGCACAATGGTCGGAGCTGTTTCTGAAGATAACAATGCTGAAAGTACTTTATGGAAGGATGGCGGAATCGTAAATACAAGTCAGCCTGTCATTTCTAATATTACAGTGAATCAAACTTCTCCGATTGACATAAAAAAACAATCAGGAGTAGGCTTTTTTGGAAGTATCATGTCAAAGTCTACGAAAACAATAGGTGTCGCTGATAATCAAGTTTCTGTAAAGAATATAAAACTTCAAAATGTTTCCGTGACAAATGCAACCAGTGATATTGTGGATCATAGAGGATTGATACAAGGACTTTTAGATATTTTGAAGCCAATTTTAGGTGGTTTGTTAGGAAATCTTGGAGATGTGTTAGGAAATTTACTGAATCCTAATGGCGATGGAGATCCAAGCGTTTTTGCGACCGGTTCATTTGCAGGTAGAATTAGCGGTGATGTATCTGTTGAAGATTGTGTTGTAGAAAATGTGATAAAAATAAGTAATGTAAATGACTTAACCGGTGGTTTTGTAGGGCATGTTGAAGGAATTACGGAATATGGAAATTTACAGGATACTTTAGGGACTGTAACAACTGTTTTAGAAAATCTCTTAAATATTATTCCTTTTGTAGATTTAGGTACATTGATCGAGGTACTTTTAGATGGAAACATTATTGATTTAAGTAAGCTTATTCCGACCGGTTATAAAAGCCCGACCATTTCAAATTGTCATCTTGATAACAGTAGTAAAGATTTATCAGTCGGAAATACAGCATATAATTATCAGGGTGGCTTTGTTGGAAAAGCAGTTGGAACACAAATTAAAGATTCCTCAATCAAAGCGAATAGCTTAGCTGTTGAAGGAAAGAATATGGCAGGTGGATTTGCAGGATATAGTGCAAATGCTGAATTGGTTGGTGTATTAAATGGTTTAGGTATAGAACTGTTTAACGCATTCCAACTTAATACATTCTTATTAAACTGTCGTGTAGAAACCAATGGCTTAAATGTTCAGGCAAATGAAAAATATAGTGGTGGTATCAGCGGTGCGTTAGCAAACAGCTTTATCGTCGACTGTAATGTATCCGGTACATCCATTATTACAGCTGATTCTTATTCTGGTGGAATTAGCGGGATTGCTGCTCTAGGACAATCAATCTCCTTAAAAGATTTTTACACCGGTAGAAAAGACTTAACGGGATTGTTGGGAAATCTACTAAGTGGAGTATTATCGCAGGACCAGGAAAATGTACTGCTGTCTTTAACAGGGATTAGTCCAAGTGTCTTAGCCGGAAATGAAATAACAGGCTCATTAACGGTCAAAGCAAAAGATAAGTATGCTGGGGGTATGGCTGGTCAAGGAGATGGAGTAAAAATTATTTCTTCTTCTGACCTAGAAGCAAAATCCTATGTTTGGAAAAATGTAACTGGTAAATTAAATTACGCAGTACTGGGAAGAAAAAATACAATCTCAAATTTAAAAGAAATCTCCGCTCAATCTCGCAGCGGTGGAGTTATTGGAGAGGTTAAAACAGCAAGTGCCGGAGGAATCTTAAATAAAACTTTAGGAATTGGGAATTTTTTAGGATTTGAAATTGAAAATATAGCGGTATCAAGCATTGATACCCCGGGAATTATTCATGTAGCCCAGGGTTATGCCGGTGGTTTTGCAGGCAAAGCAATGGGAGGAACAGTTTCGAATGTTCATATCACTGAACTTAAAAAAGTAGAAGCGTACAATTATGCCGGTGGATTTGTAGGTTATGGCGGAACTGGAAGTTTAGCTGAAACCGAGGCACTGAATATACTTGGATTAAATTTAGTTAAAATATCAAACCTGCTTAATCTGGCACAAGGACTTGTTCTGGATATTAGCGAATGTGATATACAAGGAACGACCAGTGGATTTACAGTTAAGGCCTCAGGAACACGGACATCTGATACTGATGTAACAAAATATTATGCAGGCGGGTTTGTTGGGAAATCAACAAGTGCACACATTCGTAACTCGCAAGTAAAAAGTCTAAAAGATGTTACAGCCGATGAGATAAGTGGATATGCTGGTGGTTTTGCAGGTGCAACTGAAACCGGTGGTTTAGCCGATGCTGCTAATGAGGATACAGAGGCATTAAAGCTTTTAGGAATTAACGGCTTATTGAATGCTGTTCCATATCTGGTATCTGATTTTAAAAACACAACAGTGGATTACCAACCAGAATCTGCAGAGGTTGCACAGGTACGTGCGGCTTATGTCGGTGGGTTTATCGGAGAAATGCAAAGTGGATATATAAATAACAAAGAGTTAGGAAATCCATATGCAGTATCGAATATATTCAATGTACAAGGTACATATTATGCTGGTGGATTTGGTGGAAAAATCTATTCAGGTGGTTTAGCGACTGCCGGAGATTTATCCATTTTAAATGGACTTTTAAATATTAACGCTAGTGAACTGTTAAGTGTTTTAAATGTCTATATCCCAATCATTCATTCAGCAGGTGTTTCTTCACCCGGACTTATTGTTGAAGTAACCTCAACAAATAAAGATGACAGCAATTCTGGTAGTGCAGGTGGTTATGTCGGATATGGAAGTGGATTGAAAATCAGCAATTCACATGTTGATCAATTAAGACATACAACGGTCAAAGCACCAAGCGATTTAAACAGTAGTGATGGTTCTTCTTATTTTTCTAATGAATCAAAGTATGCGGTCAAAGGATTACGATATGCCGGTGGGTATGTTGGTAAATTAGACATAGGAAGCTCGGCTGCGTTGGGTTCGGGATTAGGTGCTCTTGGAGATATTTTAGGTTTAAATGATATAACGCAAGCGTTAGATGTTGTGGCGTCCCAAATTGAACATTCGAATGTTTCGGGTGCAGTAGGGGGATATTCCGTGCTTGCGAATTTCAAAGATGGTAGTGATTTACAAGGTCACGCCGGTGGATATGCAGGGACGATTGATGGTTCATCGCTTCAAGATTGCAATGCTTATAATTTCGAATATATTATCGGTCAGGAAACGGCCGGTGGATATGTTGGAAGAATGCAACCTGGAAATGTGGCAAGCGTTGTAGGAAATGCAGATATATTAGGTGGATTGTTGAATGTTGAAGGAAATCTGTTAACCATTCTTCAATCGTTTATTCCAATGATATACAATTCAGAAACAACATCTGTTCCATGTGGTGGTGCAGTTCGTGCTGATGCTGCTAGTGATGGAATACGTGAAAGGGGTTTGGCTGGTGGTTATGTCGGACATAACCTTGGCGGTAGAATTGAAGGAATGTCTGAAAGAGAATGGAATAAAGGGAAGCCTACTGTTTTAAAAGAAAATGCAGCTGTACGCATTCGAAATGTCTATGGGTATGAATTTGCCGGTGGTTTTAGCGGTCGAACAGAAAATACAAATGTTGCAGATACCGGAAATCTGAATGTATTATTTGGTATTATCAATATCAGCAATCCACTGTCTGCACTTGGGGCTGTTTATTCTACGGAAACAAACACAGCGGTATATGGTCCATTAAGAAAATTAACCGTTGATGTATGGAATGCTTGGGTTGGAGCAGTCGGAATCAATGGAGCATATGGTCAACAACTACAAGAGCTAGGTAAAGTAGATACGCAAGAACAGTTAAATGAAATTATTGAAAAATATGCTTATGGATATGATGTTAAGGCTGCTAGAGAAGTCGTTGGTACATTGGCAACCCAAGGTGGCAGTGCTGGTGGCTATGTTGGAAGAATGGACGGAGGAGTTGTAACTTCTGGACATGCACATGATATAAAATTAGTTACTGCTTATCGAAGCAGTGGCGGGTTTGTCGGTGAGATGTCAAGTGCCGGTGTAGCCAATGTCGGTGGCATTCAAATAGGAGATCTTGATGTTGTAGGTTCTTTACCGGTGTTGCAGACGTTTGTACCGGTGATTAAGACTTCCTCTGCTTATGGCTATCGTTCAGGAGCAACGATCCTTGCTAACGGAACGGATTTAAAAAATCAACAAGGAAATGCCGGTGGTTTTGCAGGAATTATCATCGGTGGTCAAATTAAAGGAGACGAAAATAATTTCTGTTCAATTGAAAAATTAAAAACAGTCAAAGGAACAAATACAATCGGTGGATTTGCCGGAAGTATCCTTTCAGGAAGCGCTGCAGAAGTAAATATTGGATCAAATGACGGATTGCTTCCAGAATTATTAAAACCTATTTTAGGAAGTCCGGATAAGTTAGCTTCTTTATTAAATGCAACAGTATCTACAGTAAAATATGCCAAAGTAGATGCATGGGATAATTGGGGTATTACCATTGATGGAAGATACCAAAAAGGAAACAATCCAAATACCCAGTATACTTATGCAAGCGGCGGTTTTGTAGGGAATATGAGTGGAACAGTATTAGGTGATAAAGATAGCAATAATGATTCATTGATTGTAAACAACGTAAGAAAAGTAACCGGTGGAGAACACGTTGGCGGTTTCTTTGGACTAGCTGATGTGGCAGCCGTTGCTGAAGTAGGGGACAATGCTTCAAATGGTATTTTAGGTCTCATTAAAGTTGGTGAGTTGGATGTACTGGACGCTTTTCGAACGTATATTTATCATGCGTCAGTTCGTGGTTCAACGGAACATGGACTAAGCGTTAGTGCCAATAGCCAAAGCGAAGCAGGTGCATTTGAAAACAAAGTACAAACAGGAAATGCTGGTGGTTTTGGTGGAAGCTTATTAAATGGCTCTGTAAAAAATTCAAGCGTTACGAATCTGAATCAAGTGAATGCATTAAATTATACTGGTGGTTTTATTGGGCATCTTGGAAAAAGCGGTGTTGTTGATTTAGATAAAGCAAGCACCGGAGGTGCACTTAGTGACTTATTAAATGCCACAGCCGGCGTGTTGGATAACTTTGGTTCACATTGTGATAATTGTAAGGTTGAAGGAATCCAAGCTGGCTTTATTGTGAATTCAAAAAATGGAAAAGAAAGTATTGCCGGAGGATTTACAGGGCTTGCGGATCTTGCAAAAATAGATGCTAGCCATGTTTCAAATATCAAGAAAGTAACCAGTGATCAAATTGCCGGTGGGTTTGTTGGAAGAACGACATTCTCTTATCTGGCAGATATTGATGCCGGTTCAAACACATTGCTAGATCCCGTTTTGAGTATTGTAAATAAATTATTGGATATTTTATATATTGATGATTTGGAAAACTTAGGTGCAATTGATATAGGATTGGGAAAACTTTTAGAAGTCAAGTTGCTAAGTGATGGCAAAACACTTTCCGTAACTTTTCTAGGATTACCGATTTCGGTTGCTTTAGTAAAAAACAACGGAGATGGAACAAGTGATCTAGCCCAAATTCACATTGGAGACAGTTATATTGAGGTACCTTGTACCAATACAGAGGGAAATCATATAAGCGAGGAAGATAAGAAAAATATCAATATCGGATTAATTAAATCCAATCGTACAAGTGTTAAAAATTCTTCAGTTACAGGAATTTCAATTGGCTATGATGTTTTTGGTGGTGGTGCAAATGATGAAAAAGACGGTACACATCAACAAGGTCATGCCGGAGGTTTTGTAGGATATAACGATGAAGGATTGTTTGAAAATAATCAAATGTATTATGCAGATACCATTCGTGGTATTAAAGATAAGGTCGGTCCGTTCGCTGGTAAAACTTCCTTAGATTCAATATACGATTTTAATACAGTTGAAAATATCGAAGGAAATCAGAATGGATATCGTGTTTATCGTGATCATAATGACTTAACTTCTCTTATAGTAGATGGTAAAACGATAACTGCAGAATCATCAAATACAGACTGGAATGAGTTTGTAATCTCGCATATTAAGGATATAGATATATATGATAAGTTCAAAAATGCTATTCTTTCTAGCGTTGATATAAAAGAAGATGCAGGGGTTTATTTTTCATCAGCGAAAGCAGTATTGATGGAAGATAAAAAAACATCAGAGAATGAGGAAAATTTAGCCCCACCTCCATCTGATATGCAAGATCCTTGCGATGAGTCCATTAACTTAACCATCAACAAGATTTGGAAAGATTTTGGCAATTTTGAAAATATTCGCCCAGCTCAAATCGAACTTCTTTTAACAAGAACATACAAAGAAAATGGTTCAGAGATTAAAGATGCACAATTTGAACAGACGATTATAGTAACACCATCAGATGATATGCAAAATATATGGCGAAAAACTGTGAAAGGATTAGAAGCCTATAAAGTATTAGATGATGGTACACATGCTTATTATACCTATCAATTGACTGAAAAAGAGGTAGATGGCTATTTGACAACAATCGATAGCTCAGAAGATGGATTCACTATTACGATTACCAATTCACATATTCCGTTTTTACCTGATACAGGCGGGACAGGAACATATGTATTTACCTTTATAGGAATGATAGGTATAGCAGCAGTATTGTATAGTTTAAGGAAAGGAAGAAAGAAAAATGAAAAACATGCTTAAAAAATTAGGAACAATTGCGCTTACATTTTTTGTTATGTTTTCAATGGCAACAAATGTATTCGCCGCAACACGAGGAACAATCACCCTACACACAGGGAAACACAATGTTAATGGAGTAACATTTAGTATTTATAAGATGATGGATGCCACTGTTACAGCAGATGAAAATTCAGCAGCTTATACAATTGGTAGTTATTTTAAAGAATTCTTTACACAAAATAGTTGTACTACTGAAGAACAGGCATATAATTACATTAAAAATAATGTAAAGACTACAGATTTTCAAAATAAAGTGAAAGAATATGTAAATTCTAAAAGTCTACAGGCTGTTGATACTTTGACAGGAGTAGAATCAACTAAAACATATACTACACAAGCATTAGATGCAGGGTATTATGTTATTATTCCTAGTAGTGAAGGATTTACCCCAATGTTCACAACAGTAGCAAAAGCAAGTCAAGATGTTTATCTAAAAGGAAAAAATCCTGATGTAGATAAAACTGTTGATGGAAATGACTGGACTTCTGCACAGGTGGGGGATACTATCCGATTCAAAGTTGAGTCTATGGTTCCAAATATGACAGGATATACCGAGTACTACTTCCAATTAACAGATACAATGAGTACAGGATTAACCGTAACAGAAAACACATTAAAGGAAACAGTTACAATTGGTGATACGAAACTTAATAAAAATAATGGTGATTATACAGTAACAGTTAGTCAACAAAATATTACGATTAAAATTAATAACTTTATTAATTATCAAGATAAGGCAAATGAAGCTATCGTATTTGAATATGATGCAGTGCTAAATGAAAACGCAGTTACTACTGGTAAAGAAAACAATACTGCAAATGTTGAATATGGAAATAATCCCGATTCTTTAGAACAGGGAACTCCGTCTAAGGTAAATGTAAGGACATATACGTTGACTATTACAAAGACAAATCAAGATGAAAGTGAAAAACTAGCAGGAGCACAATTTCAATTGTATAAAGGAGACAATGCAAACGGTAATCCAATTAAATTTAAGGATCTTGGAAATGGGAAATATAGAGTAGCTACTGAAAATGAGGTAGGTACTACAGATACACTGGAGTCACCGAATGGTAATGATGGTGTTAAAGGTATCATTACTATTTCCGGTTTAGATGTTGGAAAATATACATTGGTCGAAACCAAAGCACCGGATGGATATAACAAATTAGATACTCCTACAACAATCACAATTACTGCAAGTTCTGATGACAAGGGGGAAAATGTTACCGTAAGTGGAAATACTGTGACAGTAAAGAACAATAAAGGTTCATTATTACCGGAAACAGGTGGTATGGGAACTGTTTTATTTACGGTAGCTGGTACTGTTGGTATTTTAGCTGTTCTATATTCATTTATGAAATCAAATAAAAAGAATAGATTACATGAAAAGAAATAACCTGTATTTATGAATAGAAAAAAGAGAATTTTTGATGGAATCAGGATCATAGCATTACTGTTTTTTGTTGGTATATTGCTCTATCCTACAGTTAGTGATTATTTGTCAAGAATTCATAGCTCTAAAGTTATTCAGTCATATGAAAAATCTGTTGTAGGATTGGATCAAGAGATAAAGAATAAAATGCTTCAGGAAGCACAAGCATACAATTCCTCTTTGATAGGTAAAGAGGAATTGTATGATCCTTTTATGAGTATTGAAGATGTAGATACATATTATATGAGCTTACTAAATTCTAATGGTGATGGAGTGATGGGATATATTCAAATTCCCAGAATTGATGTTAAATTACCAATCTATCACACTACTTCAGATAAGGTCTTACAAAAAGGAGTCGGCCATTTGCACGGAACCTCTTTGCCGATTGGAGGTAAGAGTACGCATGCAGCTTTATCGAGTCATAGAGGGTTGCCAAGTTCCAGTTTGTTTACCGATTTGGATTTGTTAGAAATTGGAGATATTTTTTATATAGAAGTGTTAGGAAATACAAGCGCTTATAAGATTAATCAAATCAAAACAGTTTTGCCAAACGAAATAAAGGATCTCGAAATTGTAGATGATGAAGATTATGTCACATTGATTACTTGTACCCCTTATTCGGTGAATACACATCGTCTGCTTGTAAGAGGTGCACGTATTGATTATCAGGATGCATTAGAAGAAGTTTCGAATGTGGTGAATAACGGAATACATATCCCATTTGAAATTCAGATTCTGATGACTGCAGTATTTATTTTATTATTTATGATTAGGAGGAGAAAGCATGATTAGAAAGAGATTGTTAATACTCTTTAAACTGTTTTGTGTATGCTTTATCTTACTTTCCCTGCATTTTACAAATGTTTTTGCATCTGAAAAATACGGCTCCATCACAATATACAGTCATATTAATGATGATGGTAAGACTATTATAATTAGTAATGAAAGTTATACATTAATTAAAATCGCTGATTTGATTAATGGAGAGAATATAAATAAGCCGCTATATTCTTCGTTTCCTGTGTATTCAATCGATATGAATGCCTCACAATGTATGAATTTAGCACTAGAATTAGAAAAGTATATTATTAAAAATAATATACCTTTTGATTATGAATCAAAAAGTAATCAGAATGGATATACAAAGTTTAATCATTTAGAGCAAGGTGTATATCTAATTAGCCAGAGTAAAATGGATACTACAAAAGATAAATATCGGACAAATCCAGTTATTATTAGTATTCCAATGATGAATAATGGAGATACAATTTATGATGTTTATATGGAGCCAAAGTTTTCGGATATTGAACCTCCAAAAACTGATAAGCCGGAAAACGGAAAAAATGAATCTCCTTTTACAGGGGATAATATAAATTTAAATCAATATTTATTTTTATTAATCTTTTCATCTTTATCGGTATTGATGATTATGTTTAGAAAAATACATAAAGATTAGAGAGTGATATGTGAACATATGGAGAGGATGTTATGAAAAAGAAACGGTTATTAATTTTAGCATTACTGTCTTTATTTTTTACTGGTATGCTGTGTTCGAATGTATATGCAGATGAAAATCTTTTATCTAAAACAATAACAACAAATATCACTAATATCAGTAATCCAACAGAGGTATTTCAAGGTGACAATACAGAGATTGAATTTAGCTTTGTAATTAATGCCTCATTAGGAACATCGTTCGTTACAGGAGAAAAGATCGAGATACCTACAAATGTAGATGATTTATTTGACAGTGAATGGGACGATATGAATGCTCAAGAAATTAAAGATAGTGAAGGTAATGTTTTAGCGACAGGGTTGATCAAAAGAGATAAAATAATTTTTGAGATCAAAGAAGGTGCAAGTGGAAATAATGAATTATCTGGGATAATTAATTTTGCTGCTAATTTTGTTGCTAAGGATGTTGGTGCATCAAAAGATAAAGATGTTATAAAAGAATTGGTGATTGGTAATTCGAGAAAAAATGTAACTTTTAAGTATAGGGATAGTGAGGATAAGCCGTCTGTTCAGCCGGGGGCTGTAGACATTGATACTTTCTGGAAAATAGGATGGTCAATGAATGATTATAAGGGTGCAGGAATTGGATTTGAAGTAAATCCAATTGGTTCTATGGACTTATATGGATCAACTTCATATAATGATAGAAAACCCAAGATACATGATATATTTTTTGTTAAAGATATAATTCCTGAAAACGGATTTATCGATCCAGGTAGTATAAAAATATATGCAGCAGTTCCCAGATTAGTTAAAAGTACAAGTGATACTAAATTTAATGGCTGGTATGACGTTCCTGAAGGAACATACTATGCAGGGAGACAAGGTACGCAAAGATACCTTATAAATGAACGTATGAAGCGTTTGTATCAGCATGAAAATGAGACATATGCGGAGTTTGAAACCAGGATAAAAAGTATTTCTCTTAGCTGGGGAATTTATGAGGCTCCAAATAAGACACAAACATTTATTTGTAATTTTGGACGTATAGGCGATCCTAATAATAATAACGGCATTATGTATAAAGATTTCGGTATAGATAAATGGCCGGAGGCTGAACAAGTTAATATTTGGTCTGAAACAGGAGCCTCTGGAGGTAATGTAGTTAGTTATTATATTGAATTTGATACTTATTATCCGGATATTGAATGGAAGAAAGAAGTTACCAATTATGCTAGTAGAACATCTTATGAAAACAACTCTTCTAAACCCAGCTCTAACGGAAACAGTGTTACCTATGTAATAAACAATGGAGGTGGCATAGGAGTTGTTAGAAAAAATGAGCTTACTATACAGCTGTTAGATGAAACTACAAAACAGCCGATTGAAAAAGCTAATTTTAAACTTCAGCAATCAGTTGATAACCAGTGGATAGATACTGATCTTAATGGTATCACGGATACAAATGGTAAACTAACATTTGGCCCATTAAGTGATGGTAAATACAAAGTAGTTCAGACGAGTACAGCAGATGGATATTTATTTGATAATACTACTTATGGAGAGAGTGGGAATGATTTAGTCGGGAAGCTTTCAAATACTGGAGAATTTGCAGTTGGTGCTAGTGATAAGTTTGGATATGGAACGATTGTAACTAATAAAAAATTGGATACCTATCATGTACTACATAAGTTTGTGAGCGGGAATGCAGGAAAAGAGCTTCCAAAAGAAATTACAGATCAGTTACCGGAAACAGGAAGTGTTGAGCACGGAAAAACAGTCAAACCATCAACAGAAACATTTGCAAACGTAGAAGTAACAGATGGTGTATGGAAGTTTAAAGGTTGGACACCTGCTAAGTATGTAAATGTAACAGAAGATGTAGAATTTGTTGGGATTTGGAAATTTGAGAAAAATGCAAGTATCATCAATTGTATTCCAATTATTAATGCAAATGATAAGATATTAACGGTTGGAGATGGATTCGATCCATATAAAGATGTAACGGTAAAAGATAAAGAAGAAGGAGATATAACAAAGAAAATTGAAATATTAAAAAATGAAGTTGATACAAATAAAGCCGGAGTATATGAAGTTACATATAAAGTAACAGATAGCGAAGGTGCTTCATCTGTTAAAACTATTAAAGTTACTGTTATAGAAAAAGATACACCAGTAATTTCAAATGAACCTAATGAGCCTAACGGTACAGTAATTGTGGAAACAGGCGATAGAACAAATACAATAATTTGGACATCATTGTTGATTGTATCAGTTATTGTCATTATCGGTGTATATCAGAAAAAAAAGAATAACTAGTTGATAAATAATATAAGAAATTTTAAGTAAATTATATATGTCTTTTTGACTATCTTTTTATATCTTTTTAAATGTCCGTAGAGCCTTATTTTATCGGTTCTATGGCATTTTTCTTTTGTGGTAAAATCCACATATCTAGGTCTAACTTCTTATATTTTACCTGTCAATCGTGGTTAAAATCGTGGTAAATACTTTTATGCAATTAGACGCTGAACCTCTGATTTTACAGTATCTATGAACGCATAAGCATACCAGTTCATTGTGATACTGATATTTGAATGCTCCATGATATGCTGTAAATCTTTCGGGTTCATGTTCTTGCTTGCAAGTATTGTGCAGAACGTGTGGTGTAGTGTATGAGGTGTGATATATGGCAAGGGTTTGTCCTTGTGTTGTTTGTTGTATTTCTTTAACATACGGATAAATAAGAAAAGAGGGTATAAAATTGTTACGGAAAGCATTAAGGACTAACCATTTTGATGATGAGGATGAGTAATCTTTTCTTCTTGCAAGAAGATACAGCAAACAAAAAGACCAATCAAGAGTGCAAAGCACCACCAATGGTGGCAAGCTCTTGACAGGGCTTTTTCTTCTCCGTTTTGAGGTAATCAAGAGGCAGAAAGAGTAACTGTTATCAATGACATTGATAGTCATAAATAAAGAATTTCATCACCGCTTGCTGTCCTTTGATGTTAAATATGTGTTCTTTTTCTAATCGTCTTTCCATTCCTTGATGTTCATAGAAACCATAATTACAGCTTGTGTCTGTAAACAAATAAAATTCTTTCAGTTTTTCCTGTTTCATGTAATCGAGAGTTGACTGAAAAAGAATTTTCCCAATTCCTTTTCCTCTGCATGATGAACTTACAGCAAATAAGGCAAGCTCTGCCGGATAAATCTTGTTGTTTTCATTCAGTAATTGTTTATCTATTCCATTGACGTTACCAAAAATTTTTGAAACATTCCGCCCCTCTTTCGAACTGTATAAGGATAATATTGATCTTATCTGTAACAGTCGATTTGAAAGTGGACATTTATGGTTAGCGATATTGTTAGCCAATATAATCCCCACCACATTTCCCTCTATTACTGCTACCCTTGAAAAAGTGTAGTTTGTTAAACAACTGCTTAGAAATACCCTTGCTAGTTTAACTGCTGTTTTGGGACTGCTAAAATCATCATAATGCCATGTATCTCTAATAATAGTTTCTAAAGCCTTAAAATCTTGTTTTTGATATTCTCGTAATTCTATTTGCATTGTTCTTCTCCTTTTTTTATCATTCATATAATGTATGATAAAGTATACACTAACTGTAATGTCAATAAGGAGCTAAAAGAAAATGAGAAAAGAAATTGAAAGGCTAACAACTGCACAATTTGCAAAATTACATGAAGTAAATAAACGTACATTACATTATTATGATGAAATTGGCCTTTTCCATCCACATGCGAAAGGTGATAATGGCTATCGTTATTATGATGTTTCACAAAGTATAGATTTTGAATATATCCGTATGTTGAAAGAACTAAATATGAGTATCGAGGAAATTGAAACGTATCGGAAAAATCCTACATCTGCTGATTTCTTAAAAATTGTGAATGAGAAAGAAAAAGAAATTGATAAGCAAATTCAAAAGTTGAAAGATATTAAAACTATAATGCAGAGCAGGAAAGAGCAAATAATCTTTTGTGAAACTCTACAGGAACAGGAAATCAGAATTGAAGAATGTAAATCCACACCAAATTCTACTAAAATAGAAATACCAGTAATAGTTGATACACCTGGTAATGATATGATAGAATAATCTTATGTGATGGTGATTTCTTCTATTTTTTTATCTAATTCTTCAATTTGATAGTTGATTAAATCAATACTGGAAATAACCGATTGAATGATAAAAGAAATAAAAACATCATGAATGCTAACAGAATTAGAAGCTAAGCCTTTTAATTATTCCGCACTGAAGGAGTTACAATATTTAAAACCTTTTCTTATAGAAAGAATGTCTGTATGAGCAATTGTATAAGCGTCATTATATTTTCTTGAAATGTTTAAATAAGTAATGGTGTATTCGTTATTGAATAGTGTATTAAATTCAGGGAAAATGATATCAATATGTCTTTGAAAGACGTTCTTCTTACGATTCATTTCGATTGTTAATTGTGTATGATAACGGGTTAATTCTTTTGCTTATTTTAACTTCTCATCTTAAATAGAGATGATACGATAGTAGTAATCTTTGTCTAAAAGCACTTTCGTAAGAAATTGGGCACCTTCTTTATCACTTTTAATAGATTTTTAAGAAGCTTTTCTAATGTTTTTGGTAGTAATAGGGTTAATAAGAGCTACTTTATAGTCTTCAGACGATTAACTATTTTCAATAGCAAAGTTATAGTGCCCTGTATTGTTCATACTGATTAAAAGTTCTTTTTTAATATTTATTAAGTTCCGTATAGAGTTTTTAAAACTTTCTTTATTGTTCTTGAAGAAAAAGGAACACATAAAGATTTGCTAGTAGAAGCATTCATGATAAAAGCAGCGTGTTCATATTTGGTGATATCAATGCCAACAAGCTTCATAATTTTCTGTTCCTTTCTTAATATGGTTTGTGATTGTGAAATTGAATCCACTTCAAAGGTATCAAAACCTGGTGTGTTTAGAATTCAAAAGACTCATACAACTAATAAAAAATGCGATATGAAGAAGTGATATGATTCTTTCGGGAAAGTCAAAGCAATAAGGAGAAATACACAACTCCACATTCTATCAAAACCTGAAGTGATACCAAATAATTCAGGTGGAAAGGAGAACTGGTATATTAGATTTATTACTCTTTGTATAAGTAGCTTTAATATACCAGAAGAGGAATTTTAATGATGATGAAATTATTACTTCTGGCAGGAATTGTTCTTGCAAAAGTTTTAGTAACCAAAGGTGTAGCATTAGTGTGTATTATATTGTCATTCATATTAAAGGGTGAGCAATTGCATAAATCATCACTTAAATGGAATGAATATTTCTTATCGTTAAAGTATACTTTTGTAGAGAAGTATACAAAAACTATTTATATAATATCCGCTATTTTATCTTCTTGTGTAATATTCCTCTTGTTTAAACTTTTTGATTTTCAATATCCAATACAATTAACACTTATCATTTTAGCAGTTAGTAGTTTGATTTCTTGGTATAAGTATAAAAAAACCGTGAAAAGTTACATAAAATCAAAAATTTATGAGGTTAAGGAGTCGATAAAATCTGATAGTACAAGTGATGGTGTTGCTCCTTAAACACTCCATATAAAATTGAATACTCACATACTTTATCTCGTACAAACATTTTGTCATATGTAGGCTTATTCTTGTTCTATTTGCTGTACTTTCCAAGTTATAAACAGATACAATTTCAGTGTATGTGGAAATGGGATGAGGTTATATACATATCTTCATTCAGTAACGAATTGAATAATGGTAGGAATAAAAATGTTCCTTATTCCTATATCATATACATTGCATGTTATACATACAATACAATTGTATCTAACAAAGAATTATTAACTACGACAGTATAAAATCTAGATGCTAAATGTAAAAAGCCTCTTTAAAAGAGGCTTTTTATAATAAATTTATTCTACAGCTTGTTTGTTTTGATATCTTTCATAAGCAATTAAGAATGGTGCATAAATTAAGATAGATACTACGATTGCAATTGCTTGAGATACAGCACCCATGATATTAGCTCCTGTAGTTAAGAAACCATGTAAGATAGGTGGT
>ENA-OQKE01000276-OQKE01000276.1-human-gut-metagenome-genome-assembly--contig:-NODE-276-length-39681-cov-6.775932_pt1 | contig 39681 bp, 39 predicted proteins | sample MGYA00242620_ERZ504787 | MGnify/ENA primary metagenome ERZ504787 (study PRJEB26092, sample SAMD00036349) | human gut metagenome | host: Homo sapiens | study: EMG produced TPA metagenomics assembly of... | reverse complement strand
GACGCTAATCTCATAGATGATGAGCATCTGAGCTAAACATATCTCCTAGCGAAGAATCTATGAGATTATATATAATAAGATTAATTAAAACGAGAAAGAATAAAATCACTATAATTAAACTGTAACTAAATAAGTTGCAGTTTTTTAATAAATCAATGTACAGTTTATAATTATAAATTAATACTTTATTTTGATTGAAATTATTCTAACAATGAATATAATAACCCTCGAAGATGCCTAAAACATCTTAGGAGGTTTTAATATTAGTTTCTTAAAAAAATATACAGAGCAAAAATATTTAGATAAAATTGCCAAATTAGCAAGTTTAATACTAGATAAAGAGAAAGAATTTGAAATGTTACCCGACAAAGTATTGCAAGAAAATACTTCCAAATATATTAACGATTTTAAACAAAATGGATACAATGATACGTTACTTATCAATTCATTCGCAAATATCCGTGAAGCAGCTTTTAGAACAATTGGGCTTAAAGCATACAAAGTACAACTAATGGGTGCTATTGTACTATTTAATGGCGATATAGCAGAAATGAAAACAGGTGAAGGAAAAACATTAACTTCAATTTTTGCTATTTATTTAGCAGTGATAACCGGTAATTCAGTACATGTAGTAACAACAAATGAGTATTTAGCAAAAAGAGATATGGAATTAAACAGTAAAGTATTCAATTTCTTAAATATCTCAACAGCAGTTAATCTAAAAAACTTATCAATAGAATTCAAAAAAAATGCTTATCAACATCAAGTATTATATTCAACACATTCTGAATTAGGTTTTGATTATCTACGAGATAATCTGTGTAAATATTCTGAAAATGGTCTACTGCAAGACAACAGGGTTCAAAGTAGTCATGATTTTATAATAATTGATGAAGCAGATTCCATTCTTATTGATGAAGCCAAAACTCCACTTATTCTTTCCTCATTGGAAGATATTGAAAACAAACAATATGAAAAACCAAATAACTTTGTTCAAACATTAATAAAAAACGAAGATTATGAAATTGATTATACTAGCTTTAATATATATTTAACTGAAAAAGGAAATTATAAAGCAGAAAAATTCTTTAATATCAGTAACTTATATCTCCCTCAATATTCACCGATTAACCATAGAATATTACAAGCTTTACGCGCCAATTTCCTAATAAAAAAAGACCATGATTACATTGTAGAGGACAATATGATTAAATTGATTGACAAATCAACTGGTAGAATCATGAATGGTAAATCCTACACTAACGGCTTGCATCAGGCTATAGAGATAAAAGAGCATTTAAAGGTAACACCAGAAAATCAAATTAATGCAACAATTACATATCAAAACTATTTTCGCCTATATAAAAAAATTGGAGGAATGACTGGAACGGCTAAAACAGAAGAGGAAGAACTAAAACAAGTATATAATATGTCTGTAAGAGTGATTCCAACCGAAAAACCTTGTATTAGAGAAGATGACACAGACGTAATTTATAAAACAATTAAAATGCGAAATACGGCTTTATGTAATGAAATAATTATGAGACATAATAATAAACAACCTATCTTGATTGGAACGCTATCCATTGAAGATAGTGAAATTATTTCTAATCTTTTGAATAATTTAAAAATAAAACACAATGTATTAAATGCTAAAAATCACCAATATGAAGCTTCTATAATTTCAGAAGCAGGAATAGCGGGTAATGTTACAGTAGCAACAAACATGGCTGGACGAGGGACTGATATTAAACTGGATGAGGAAGCAAAAAAAGCCGGTGGATTAGCTGTTTTAGGTCTAGGCAGACATGAATCTCGTAGAGTAGATAATCAACTCAGAGGACGCTCAGGACGTCAAGGAGACCCCGGATATGCAAAGTTTTTCTTATCTTTAGAAGATGACCTAATGATTCGTTTTGGACTATCTAAAATTAAAGCTATGAATCTAAATGTATTTGATGAAACAAAACCGATTAAATCAAAAATTTTGTCTAAAACTATAGAAAATGCACAAAAACAAATAGAAGGCATTAACTATGACCAAAGAGCTTCTACTTTAAAATACGACAGTATAAATAGCATTCAAAGAGAACAGTATTATATTCTACGAAAAGAAATAGCTAAAATAAGGGACCTAAAAGATATAATCAGAATATTTAAACTAAATAATATCTCAATAAATAATTCCGAAAATTTTACAGATATAAAAGAAATTATAGAAAAAATCTACAATATATTTGATAAAAATTGGACTAAGTACTTATCAGATATGAATATCATACGACAAGGAATCACCCTTCGCCAATATGGAAAATTAAATCCCGTCGAAGAATATGATAAAGAAGCATATGAAATGTTTGATTTAATGATGAATACAATTAATAATGAAGTAGTGAGGCTTATAAATGTCTAGCAAAAAATTACCATTAACACTCCTACGAAAAACACGTTTAAAAAATAATCTAAGGCAAAAAGATATCGCCTATGTTCTAGGATGCACTACTCAATATTATTCACAGCTTGAACGCGGGATTAATGTTTTATCATATGATTATGCTACTAGATTAGCTCTAATGTTTAACACAACTCCTGATGAGTTATTTTTTGAAGAATATAAAAAGGTCTACATTAAAATGTAGACCTAATAATATTTAGCACATAAGCTATTTAATTTATTTATTGCGCTATATCTTAGATGTTTATTATTAACGAAAAACTTTTGTAATTCTATAGCAAATTCATCTTCTCCACATAATTTTGTTATTTCTTCTGAAATTTGCTCATATTTTAAATTATAATTCTCTAAAGCACATTGTAATAATGTAATAGATGAATTTTTCTGATATTCCTCATTGAATCCGGTACCAATAATTCTGCTGATAATTTCTTTTTTCCCCATATAATTATCCCTCCTATTAGCTTATTTGACATTTTAGCAATTTGATTTCAACGTATTTTAATTATACATTATCTGCTACATTATTCAATAATGCACATTTTTTTTATTTTTCAAGCCCTTTTTTCTAAAATTAATTACAATTACTTTACAAATCCGTTTTTTTAACTTTATTTATTCTATTTTCTTACAATTTATAAAATTTGACAATTTAGCAAATTTGATGTTTAATATACTAAGACTAGTATACGAATATCTAGTAGAAAGGATAATCTTTTATGAATACAGGAGAAAAAATTCATGAATTACGAAAAAATAAAGGACTATTGCAAGAGGAATTAGGAACTTTAATTGGTGTTGACACTAGCGTTATATCAAGATGGGAATCTTCACAACGCCAAATTAAGATAGAGGATTTAACAAAACTTTCTGATTTATTTGAAGTATCTGTCGATTATTTAGCAAAAGATAATGTTTTTTATTCCGCAAATATCCCATTAATAGGGTATTTTGAAGAAGGAAAATCACTTCAAACTCATATAGAAAAAAAGAAATTACTTATTTTTATTGCTCCTCCACATAATCCGTGGGAAGTGGATATATTTAAAATATTAAACAATAATCCTATATATAAAGTATCTAATGGTGATTTTTGCTTAATAAAAAAACAAATAAATAGTATTGAAATTGGAGATATTTATTTAATTTCTGATAACGACAAACCTTATTTAGCACATTCTGTACTAGAGAATGGAAAAATAGGATTTAAATACAATAATCAAGTTAGTTTTAATGCTTCAATTATTGGAAAGTTTCTCTCAATAGTTCATCCTTTATCCGAGATGTAAAACTGTGCGAAAGAAAAAGGAATCCTTTTTCTTTTTGCCATATTTGGAGGAATCTTACTTATGGAAAAAATTTCGGTATATAAAACAAGTAAATATTTTATGATTATAAGTATATTATTTTCTTTTTTTGCAGGGACCTATGAAACCTCAAAAAATTATTTTTACGCAAACAATGTTGCAAAATTGAATTCTAATATTTCTAAAGTTGATTCTGATACGGCTTCCTATAAATCTGAAATAATGGAAATAACCAATTTCGCCAAATTGATAGATTTAATGAAATTGAAAGGGTATACTTATTTTCCAGATACCCATTAATATTAATATTGAGGTAACTTATGGAAATATTTAATTCTAATTCTTTTCATTCTACTTTAGCTCCTTTTATTCTACTTGTAATATTGATAGCTTGTGGATATTCAGATGTTAAAAATAAAAAAATCCCTAATATACTGACTATATCTGGTATATTATTTGGAGTAATTTTTAATACTTATTTGTATGGCTATACTGGATTATTATCATCATTGATATCCATAGTAGTTATTTTTGTTCTCTTTATTGTGCCTTATCTCTTAAAACAATTTGGGGCAGGGGATATTAAACTTCTTATAACGGTAGCCTCAATTATGAATTTCTACTACTGTATCGGTGCCACAATTATGTCTAGTATTTTCTGCGCAATTTATGCCATAATTAATTCTATAAGACTTAAGTCATTTAAGTTTACAATTCCTTTCGGCTTATTTATGTGTATTGGTACTATCTTTTATCAAATACTAATCTATATTTTTTATTAGATATTTGTTTTACAATTTTATTTCTTTATGTTAAACTCCCTCCATGCAAATGGAGGTGTTTTTTTATGTTTAAATATAAAAAAATATTGATTTTCTCGTCTATTTTTTCAATCTGTATTGCTTTTTCGCCACTCAGAAAAGTTAGTGCTGAAGATGATGTTTTTTCAAGTTTAAAAGAAAACTATAAAACACAGGCTGCCAATTATGGAAAACTTGGAGAAGATAATGTAGACCCTGGATATAAAACATATTTAAATAATATATCAGTTTCTTCTGATATTTTAGCTTCAGAACTCAAAGATTTTAATAATTACACTTATGAAAATATCCCGGCTTATGAGAAAATACAAAGTGAGTACCTACAAGCAGTACAGTCTAAAACCGATGTATCGTCTAAGGCTGCAGAAACATATCAAATTACAAAAAATGAAGCTTTAAAGCAGCTTAACTCTACTGCAAAAAATCAAGAAGATTCATATTCGTCTTTTGCTTCTAGTTTAAATGATTTAAAAGCTGAATTAACTAATAAAAAATCTTCTATAACCAGTTCAGCAAAAGAAGCAGCAACAAAACGCTATAATTCAGTAGCATCAGGATATTCTGATGCAGTATCCAAAGTTAATTCTCAACAAATTTCATCAGGAGATTTTACTAAGCTTACAGATTATAAATCAGAGTATAAAAGTGCTGTAGCCAAATTACAAAATCAATATAAAGACTATTCCGCAAATGCAAACATAGCAATAAACAAAGATAAATCTAACCCAGTAAGCAGTACAATTTATTCAGGATGTACTACTGGAGCTAAAAAAGCTAATACTTCTTTGACAGATAAACAAATAGCGGAATACTGTAAAAAAGAATCTACTATTTATCAAAAACCATGGTAGCCAAAATGTTAAAAAAAATTATTCTTTCCATGTTAAGTCTATTTATTTTTTGTGGTTGTTCTTCATCTATAGCCAAAACAAGTGTTTCACAAGAAATACATGATTTAGAAGAGACACATATTGCATCAGATTATTCCTTAATATTTCAACAGTATGATTTATCCACAATGGCAAGCACTAAACTTTATTCAGAAAATCTGCCTGTAGACGAATATAATAAAAAACTTGCAATCATTATTTCAAATTCAATGGAAAATTTATACATGATTTGTCTTAATAGAATTAATCAAGATATGGATTTGCTATATCAATACAGCGATACATATATCGACTATATTGCTTATCTATCAACCTATGCTGATTTCTATAATGAAGATAATGATACACTCAAAGAATTATTAAAAATAGGTGATATTTCCTCAATAAAGGAGCTAAATTCTTACAAATATGCTGATATGATGCTTATTGAAGCATTAGAAACTGTAAGTGGAAATTAATAAATAAAACCCACGAAATCGTGGGTTTTATTATTTTATAATTTCATAATGAGCCGTTGTTTATTCGATTCTATTGCAAAAAATCCTTTATTAGACTTATAATAATCAAATTCGTAGTTATCATTAAAAATAGCCATAAAATCATAACCATTAATTATTTCTATATCAGGTATATCAGAAGATAGTTTCATGATTTTATTTTCTCCATCTAATAAATAACCATCAATAACCTTATAAGAAACATTGTATTTTTTTCCAGTTCCACCAATTGCTTTATTTTTTTGGGTAACCAATTTTCCAATTTTCTTATAATCTACATTTTCATCAATTTTAAAGCTGCATTCCTTATTAAAATTATAATTATCGAAGTTTTCTAAAATAGCATCTGTTTTTGTAAGTTTAACAGCCCAGCTAATATTTTTATAATAATTCTTCGAATTATCAATTATATTTTTAATATATAAATAATTACCTTCTTCTCTAAATATAATTTTAGAATCTTCATCAGCTTTAGTTATTTTCAATTTTTTAAGATTAGTATTCTTCATTAATTCAAATGGACATAAATAGGTATACTGTAATTTTAAATTACAATCTATTCTAGTTTGTAAAACAGACATTCCGTCACTAGAATTAAATGCAACTCCATTTTTTGTATTTGCAATTACCAAGTCTCCTAAAGCTGGATATAATGCTAATTTCATTCTAACATTTTGATGTCTGGATAAATTTTGTATTAATGCTGTTTTTATAAATAATTCCTTTTCTTCGAACTTTATTAAAAAGTTTTGTTCTTCTGTCTCTTCAAGGACTGTTAAATCTTGTCCATTTTCATCAATTACTTTTCCTCTATTAATTTTAAAATTTATTTTTCCTGATACCTCATTCAACGCTTTTTGAAAACTCAAAAGATTTAAAGTGTATTCCTTGTCAATATCTGTTTCTTCACATTCATAGCTAAAATTGAAATTTTGGCTTTTTACAATTATTTTTATTGTATCTTTATAGGGGATTAAAGTAACTGTAGCCTCTTTTTCAAGATTCATGTTTAATATGGGATTAAATATTTTTTTCTTCATAATCAAAAGCAAGAATAACTATTCTCGCATACTCCTTTCATATTTTTTTACCTAAACTATACCTTAACTTGTGAATTACTTGCCTGCTTATATCTAAAAATTCCCAACGAACTTATTAAGTAATCCGCTTCTTCTTCAGATAAATTCTCCAAGTCATTTAAATTATAATATTTCCTCAAAATATTTAATTGAGTCAGATTGATTTTTTTTATATTGGGTTTAGCAATTGAATATTTAGAATTAACTTTAGGACAAATAAAATAGAAATAATCAAACAACTGTACTTCTTCTATACTAGAATGCTTATTCAAATATTTGTCTATTTCAACCATTTTTTTAAAATTAGGCTGTTCATACCATAACGGATGCTTAATCTGATTAAAAAAATAGTTAGAGATTTCCTCTCTTGTTAAATATTTAGAATAATTAGAATTTTGAAAATAAATCCATTTTAAAAAAGACTGCATATATTTTTTTAACAGCAATTCTTTTGAAACAAACGTTTGTGGCACATAACTTTCTTTTTTTAAAATAAGTTTCATAACTTCTCCTTTCTTAAATAATCGAATATTTAACTATTGAATTATATCATATAATATTTGTTTTGTTTATAATTATATGTTATTCTCTTCTAAAGAATTTTTATAATTAATAAAAGGAGGTATTTTATATTGTTTAATATTGCAGCATATGGTAGAAGTATAGCCAATGGACTAGAAAACAATCAGGATAGTGTACTGATTAAAGAAATAAATGATTTTGTGATATTAGTAGTTGCTGATGGAAATGGTGCTGACTCTGCCGGCATGATTAATACTGGTCTTTTAGCAAATAATCTCATGATAGATTATCTAACTAAAATAATTCATCAAATGTCTTCTATTAATGAAATTGCTAATCAATTAAATTTAGGCATGTACACTATTTCTAAGTGTTTTTTATCTATAAATTCTATTGATGAAAAGTTTTCAAATGTCTACGCCTCACAGAGTCTTGTAATTATAAATAAAAACACATTAGACATGTGTTTTGCCAGCATAGGTAATACAGAAATACATCTCTTTAGAAGCGGGGAATTAAATAGAATGAACATTTTACAATCTAAGGCCTATGAAATGTTAATAAATAAATCATTATTATTATCTGATTTTTATAATTGTCCAGAGAGAGGAATATTAACTAGTGCATATGGAGTATTTGAATCTATCAATGTTGACTTGCGTATTGGTAAATTTAATCCTAATGATATTATTATTTTAACAACCGATGGAATTTTTACTTTATTAAATCCAAATGATTTAATAAAATTACTAGGTCAGGGGGAATCTCCAACACCTCAAAGCGGTGTAGAAAATATTCTATCTCATATTAGTAATAAGAACAATAAACTAGATAATGCAGGTATGATATGTGCATATATAGAAGAAATATAATATTTGTAACTTTATACTTGCATAATGTATATTATATGTTATAATTCGCTCGGTTATTGACCATCGTTTATTTAAACATACTTGAGAAATGATAATATTCAAGCAAAAGGTAAATATGGACCTTAACTACAAATCACTCAGAATAGTGCTGAGAATACAATAAAATTTTGGAGGTAAAAAAGAATATGAAAGGAGCTGACAATATTGTAGAAATGAAAATTGGTTCTGGAACCAAAAATGGAGAAAAAATCCGAGGATATGCCCCTCGATGCGGAAAATCACTTTGTGAGTTATTAAAACAAAATGGAGAAATTAACATTAAAAGTATGGGTGGTGCAGCAACAAATAATGCTGTTAAAGCAATTGCTCATGCCCAAAATTTATTAGAAGAAGAAAATTTAGGCTTAATCGCAGATTCTTTTGTTTTTAAAACTGAACATATGATTCGTGAAGATGGCGCTGAAGTTGATGGAGTTCTTCTTCAAATTCATACTAAATTAGTAGCATAGTGGAAAAAGTAGATAATTGGGGAAATATTAAATTTATATGTTCCTGTGGCGGTGATGGTCAAAGCGACCATCACTTCGTTTTAGAAAAAAAAGGGGGACTGATTTATTACAAATGCAAAAACCCAAATTGTTTAATATCTTTTCCTGCTGATATCCACCTAAAAAGCATAGAAAAATTTAATAATTATTTAGAAATTAAAGGCAATCCAAACCAATTTGTCTCATATTTCAAAAATAAAGGTGAATCACTAAAAGTTACGTATAAAAAAACAAAAAATATTACACCAAATTATCAAACACATTATTTAATGATTTCAAGAGTAAATAAGCGATAATAACTTATTTACTTTTTTAGATATAATATTATATAAATTTTGGGCTATGTTACTGGTATTGATAAAAAAAAGTTGTTTTTTATTAAAATTTATGCAATAATGTATGTGTCGAAAATATTTATGGAGAATTTTTATTCCCAATTATCAAAAATAAAGAACTACCATTTGTTATGCATAGTATTTTTATGTATATTTGTTTCAGTGTACTTGAATTTATTAATTAGATGTTATATAATTTTATTGTACAGAAAACTTAATATTAGTTATAAGAACCTTTATTAGAAGAATTGACTGTGGCGTATTATAAGCACCCGATGTGCGCAACAGGTGTCAGTTCTTACTCACCATTGATTTGATAATTGTATTTTCGACAAAACTACAATTATACGCATGGTTGATTTTTCTAATAAAGGTTTTTATTTTATCATTTCTTACTTAGAGTGAGTGGCATCACTAAGATAAATAGATGTGGCAGTCTGTTTATTAAAATAATAAAAAATGGTAAAAAAAATACCTCTTTGGCGAGAGGTTTTGAAAACTGATTATCTAAACTGGCAATTTAGATGTTTTTATACTGCCCTTGGCGGGGCTTATCTATTTACATGAATAGAATACAATTTTTATGTGTTTTTGTCAACCCATTTTGACATCTTTTTATGGTTTTTTTCTAAACACAAATTGTAATTCATATAAATAAATCCCTCGTCTTGATTTTGAAAGAAGGAGGGATTTTTTTATGGAGAATCGAAATAATAAACAATATTTTATACAAAACGATAAGCTAAAAATAGACTCTTTTCTACAAATTCCGAAACTTCTTTTTAAAATTCCTAAATATAAAAAACTGTCACTTACAGGACGTATAATGTATTCATTATATTTAAATCGATATAATGATACCAAATACAGAGATTCAGAAGGACCATACATAATTTTTGGTGATGCAGAATTACAGGAATTTTTAGGAATAAGCCGTGCCACTTGTATTCGCAATAAAAAAGAGTTAATTAATTTAAACTTAATAAAAATAAAAAAAACAACAGGCTATAATAAAATATATCTAATGAATTATAGAAACCCAGATAACAATGAATTTTACACTGAGGAAGATTTAGACAGTTATGCATTTTATAGATTTCCAAGGGTTTTCTTTGATGAGCAGTTTGATGAACTTACATTGAATGCAAAATTTCTATATACATATTATTTTGACTGGATGTGTTTGAGCCAAATGAATTATATTGTTGATGATTATGACCGTATCTATTTCAGGGAGAGCAATAAAGACCAGGAAGCTAACTTATTATTAAATAATACGACCATTATTACTGCAAAGAAAATGTTACAAGCAAGTGACCTTTTAATCGAATATAGAAATTTTGGTAAAGAAAAAAATTATTATCTTTTAAAACTGGATAATTATAATCAAGACCAATTGATTAGATATAACTTATTAGATAAAAAAGAGCAATCAAATTTCTTGAAAAATATACAATCTTTAAATAGCAGTGTAATAACTACACCAAAACAATCTATAAAAAAACTTAGAAAAGCTAATAATATCAAAGTAAAAGAAATTATTGAAATGTTAGCAAACTATGGTTTCAGCGTATCACCGCGAACGTATAATCGTTACGAAGATGGTACGAGAAAATTCCCAAAAGAAATATATAATCTTGTTTTAGATTATTTGCAACAAGACAGTTTATCGACAGATGATGTATCAAAATTTATAAAAAACGAAAAAAAGACCACAAATATTGAAATTTGTAACATGGAAAACAATAAAAGAGACCATATAAATCTAAATTTGAAACATGATAAATTGCAAATTGACACGCAAAAGTTGGAATATGATTCTATAAACAATAAAAATGAAACTAACTATAATCATGATACGCAACATACTTTAATTGAAGAAAGTAATACTGTAGAAAAATTATCTGATACAAACATTATTAATACTAAAAGACAAACTAATAATAATTATACTGATACTAAAATTAATTCTTTAATTAAAGATAATGAAAAAATGAACAGAATCATTAATAGTATATTATTGTCCATTGAAAATATGCATAATAAAACAAACAGGCAGATGATTCAAACTTGCTTGAAAAGACTGTCCAGTTTTAAAACATATACTATTAAAAAAGTTACATATGATTATACTTCTATAACTAATATGCTATCTATTTTACTCACATATCGTGATGAGGAACTAATAGAATATTTTGATTTATTAATAACAAGAATAAAAAATTCCGGATATAAATTTAAATCACCCGACAATATTATTAACTGTTTTCTTACTTTTATGCTTAATGATTTACTTCAAGGTAAAGAGAAAGTCGACGAATATGTTATTGAAGCTTCTTGGGCTAAAGGATTTATATCACACGCATATGAGGGTGCTGAAGAACGTACTATCCCTGTTAGCAACTATAAATGGTGGGAACAATAATTTATTTCTTGATGAAACGAAAAATCTTTATATAATATGCTCATATTTTTTAAATATTTAATATGGAGGTTTTTTATGAAATTTCATGGTTTACCTTTTGTTTCCACTCATAATGTTGTTTATGTTGTTATAATTTTTGGAGCTATAGGATTTTATTTTTTATCAAAGGGGATTTCTCAACTTGGAAAAGAATCACAGGTTGAAGTCGGTAGAACAAATGTTATATATTCTGTTATACTATTATTAATGGATGCAGCAATTTTTTATTTTTATTACTTGTGAAAATGGCTAAATTTAATTTTATATGATATAATTCGATAGTCAAATATACGATTATGGAAGGAGATACTATGAAATTAAATTTAAAACAATCTAAAGAAACTAAAATAGTTGCTAACGAACAAATTCAAAACAAGGAAGTGACAGAAAAAAAAGAATTCACCAAATTATATAAGTATACAACAAACAAAAATATTATTGAATTTTCAGATAAAGGATTTTTTCTTGAAAACCGTAATTCTAATGGTGAATTAAATGGATTGAACTGTAAAGTATCAATTCAATTTTCAGAATTTGATAAACAATTTCATCAAACCAAATATTGTCCTTTTTTTATTGATTCAGTATTATGGAAAGGGCTTAATTCAATGTTTAAATCAGGTGCTTTTTTTAAAAAATTAGAAGAATCCCAAAAAACTAATAAACCAGCCTTTATTTTTCAAGGCGGTGGTGTTTATGAAGGAAAAATTTATGCTAGAACATTACAAATAAGCGCTAGTAAAATGAAAGATTCTTGTTGTTTAATTCTTTGGTATGGTGAGGGAGCAAAGTCAAAAACTGGCGGATATGTTTTTAAGGAAAATGCTTCAAGAAGTAATATGACTATCCCAATTAGTTTATTGGAATTTGGAGGAATTTTAGAAGATATTTCTAATAGAATTCCACTTGATGTTAAAGCTAATTAATTTGTAAAGGAGATTTATATGGATATTAATAAAATAAAAAAATTTTTAATCAACAATAAAGTAAAAGTTGGCATTACTTGTCTTGTTATTGTTTTTGTGATTACCTCAATAACTTACTATTTTTATTCTTTGAATACAGTTTCATTATTAAAATTAAAAAAGATGGACTTTATTTTTGAACTTGGTGAAAAAATAAATAAATCCCCAGAATTTTATTTAGATACTTCTAAATTGAAGAAAGATGAAAAAGAAAAATTATTGAATAAAACTACTGTAAAATTACCTCAAAAATATGACAAACTCGGTAAATACGAAGTGCTCTTATCTTATAAAAATGATAGTGTAAAAGCTAAGGTAGAAATTGTAGATACTATCCCTCCAGTTTTTGAAACTGTTGATAATATGACTGTTCCATTAGGTACACAATATACTGATGAACAACTGAAAGAAATGTTTAAGGTTTCCGATGCAGATGAATATGAATTAAAAATTGATAATGGCGGTTATAATGCCAACGCAGAAGGAGTATACACTATAACAGCTGAAGCAAAAGATAAAACTGGGAATAGCACTAAATATTCATTTACAATTACTGTAACAGCAGCAGTAACAGAAATTCAATATACTGAAAATACTACACAAGCGGAATCTACTGTAACTGAAACAAAAAAAACTACTACATCTGATAAAACAAATTCCGAAAATACGTCAAACAATAGTAGTCACAATAATTCTACTTCAGGAAGTAACAATAACAATAGCAACAATCCAGCCAATGGCGGAAATAACAATAATTCAAACACCGGCAACAGTGAAATTGTTTATGTGAAGAGTGTTTCAATTTCTGGAGATACTACTGGAAATGTTTCTAATGATTTACATTTTAATGCAACTGTTAATCCAAGCAATGCATCCAATATTGGATACGGGAGTTATAAATGGACGACAAATTCCGGGAATTTAAAAATTGTTGCAGGCCAAGGATTAGCAGATGTTATAGTTACTAGTGATGTAACCGGAACTTATACACTTACATGTACTGTAAATGGAGTATCTAACTCAATTAACGTGACTTTTAAAACTTTTGAAGCCTCTCAAGATGCTGATTTTAATAAAGTTAAAGTAAAAATAAAAACTCCATCTGGCGGAGAAATAGTTAAATCAGTGAAAGAGTTAAATTTTCAACAAAATGGAAAGGAAGCTACCGCAAGTATTACTGTTGGTAACAATTATGGATTAGTATGGAACAATCCAGGAGATAATGTTATTGTAGCAGCAGGATTATGGTTTACTGCTGATGAATCTATGTGGTACGTTCAAAATCCAGGTCCAGAATCTTATCATACAACTTTCGGACCAGGAAACCACACAGTAAAATATAAATCATATAGTGGTTACTCGATTTCAATAACATTTAATGTAGGTTCGGTTAATGTTACACATGAAGAAATGATTAAAATTTTATATGGATAGAAAAAAGTGGGTTAAATTTCCCACTTTTTTGTTGTATTTTTTTACATAAGATATATTATGCGAAGTTGTAAGTGTATTGGTGCGATTAACATTAAAACAACCCCTAATTGGTTCAATCTTAATAACACGGACATAAGGAATATAATGCAAAACAAATAAAGCAAAATCTATAATCAATATTACGTAAACCTGTCATATCATAATGCAAATAACTAATAGTACCAATTCCAAAACCCCGCAAACTAATAATTAAAATTCTGACAAAAATTATATTATTTAACATTTTTCTTTTTCATCATTAAGAATCTTATTATAATCTTAGATTATCGCAAATGTATAAAAATTTATTACTTGGTATTTTGGTGTTTCTTTCTATCTCATAAATACTTATGTATGCAAGAACTTTTCCGTTTTGAGACATAAATATACCTTGCTCAATAAATTCCTTACAATTTAATATATTTTTATTTGATTCTTCTATGTTTAATTCAAAGTTATCATATACATCCCCTTCCTTAAATAGATAATCTCCATTGTCATGCATATTACATTCTCTTAAAATTTTAAAAAATTCAAGTTTTTCATAGGTCTTTTCAAGGTAGGATAAAGTATCATACCAGTCATATGATTGTATTTTACTAGTTTCTTCAGGAGTCAATTCTATAAATTCTTGCGACAAGTAAAACTTTCCAAAATTTTCCCATGGAGAATCCCCTCTTATAAATAATTCAGCTATAAACATTTTTTTACCTCCAAATTAAGCTATCGAATCTTAATACCGAAAAAAAATAAAGTCAATAAAAAGAAAAAATTTAAGAAAAAGGTATTGCATTATTTTAAAGAGAGTATTATTATACTGCCAACAAAATAAGCGATTAAAAGAGAATTTATGCGAGAAACTATAGTCTTTTCTTCCATAGATTCTCTTTTTTTTGCGGGAAAGAAAGAGGAAGAAAAAATGAATAACAATGAAAAATTACTAAAAATGTCTGGTATTTATAATCAGATAAAAAATTTAAAAGGAGTTAGAGCAAACTTAGAGTGGTCTAATATCCCAGGGCAACATCACAATGTTGCAAAAAATATTGCTTCTCTTGAAAGACAAATTGACTCTCTTGAAAAGCAGTATGATAAATTGTTAATGAGCCTATAATGAAGGCTCATTTTTTTTATAAAACTATATGTGGTGGATTATTTGTCATAGTTCGTGAAATGCACATCAATGATTTTATTCAATCACTGTTGTTTTTTCTTTATTTGTTGCTCGCTCTTTTGCAGAATCAAGACTCTTATTTTTTTGTTTTATCACATTGACCTACCATACAACCATATAAGTTAATTTTGCTACAATAAAGCCCCAAAGATTGTACTTGTTATTTTAGTACAATCTTTGGGGCTCAGTTCAAATAAAGTATCCACTTTTTATATTATTTGGCTGTTAAACCATGCAATAAAATTGGGTATAATTTTGGATTAATTTGTTTATATTTCGATATATCTTTGAATTGTTTAGGATTTAGGTTATTCTCCTTGTTTTCAATGTCACTTTGATATTGTGATTCACAATCAAATGGTGTAATAACAAATGAATCAATAAATTCTAGTCCAAAGGTATTGGAATAAAATCCTAAAATATAGTTATTTTTAATATCATCTTCTGTAAAATTTGCAACAATAGAATTTGGGTGATTGTGTACTATGGCATATTTATTAATACCTTTTTTTATTATGTATTTAAATATATCTTGAATAGAAATACCAACAGAACATTCCGTTCCAACAAATTTATGAATATCTATAACTTGTTCATCGTCAAGTTCAATAATACATAGAGATTCCCTATTTTCATTTGTGATTGCTTTGAATATAGGAAATTTTTCTAAAACAAAATCATAATTAGGTAAGGCAAATTTATGTTTTTTACATTTATTAATATTAAAAGCATCTTCAACTGTTTGTACAATTGTATTTTCTTCTTCCTCTTCATGCAGTTTTAGTTCATCTTTAGTCATAAAAAGTGAGTAATCGATATTAAATTGCTTTTTGAATTCTTCATTAAAAATTTTTAAATTATTGTATAAAACTTGTTTATGTTTATTAGAGTATAATTCAATATTTTCATTAGTTAAATCTATATACATATGTAGCTCCTTCTTATAGTCGTATAATTTATATTATAGAATATAACATGCAAAAAATAAAAAGTAAATAACAAAAAACAATTGACAAATGTATAATATGTGATATATTTCGCATGTAATTGTTAAACGAATAATAGTTATGGGACATAGCAATTACAAGGATTTTGACACGAGCCTTATACTATCGTTAATTCATTCATGGGAATGATTGATAGTGAAAGTCTTATAGAAACAGATTAGTCTTATATGCTTTCGAGTATATTTGGAAGTCTATGTATATGAGAACCCAACGTACTTTAGCCGTTGGAGTGTCAGTTTAAAAATATAATAATTATAATAATTGTGCGAATCTTCCTCCCTCCCCTTAAAAGCGCGCCATTATAAATCCCATAACACTTTGTACTTTTTATTTATCACCCTCCCCCTTTAGTGTTTCTTCCAAAATTGGAAGAAACTTTTTTTTATTTTTTATTTTAAAATAAATTATATATGCTATAATTCGATAGCTAAATATTCGATTATAAAAGAAAGGATGATTTATTATGAAGTATGAATTCGAAAAAATGATTATGGGAAAAGGAAGAAAAAACTTACGAATTCCTGATACTGCCTTTTCAAAAGGAGAAATTTCAACTCAATTTTATAGTAGAAAAAATAATTCTACAACATTAAAAAAAAGTGTGTTGAGCGATAAAATCGTCAATGCAATCGTGTCTGCTCAAAAACTTGATTTTAATATTTTCTTTGGTCAAAAGGATGGATTGGACGTATTTATTGGTGCTTTTGATAATGCTTCTGTTCCGGGAAGTAATTATATTATTATGTTTTCAGATAGGAAAAAGATTACTAAGATAGCAGCTACAAATATTAATAGTCATTATTTATATACAATGCTACTTGCTTATAATTTATATTATAAAGATAAAGAAGCTATTAAATATTATAGTGAAATTGATACAACTACTGGAATGATTGATTCTGACCAACAAAAGCAACTGTTTATTTTAAATGACAATATTTATTGGACTGCAAAAGAGTTAGATGGAATCAATGTTTTGGATAGTAATACAGCTAAAGATGATATCATTGAAATCATTAATGAAGTTGTTCCTCACTTAACATCAAATATTACTTCATTGTTGAATGAAAATATGGTAGTGATTACATCTTCTTTAAAGGTAAATATTGATAGAGATATTCCTTTATATGAGGTTCCAGTAATAGTTTCTAAAAGAAAAAATTCGTCTGAATATAAAAAAGAAGTATTAAATAAAAATTATTTCATCTATAAAGATGAAAAAGAACTAGCAGGTTTACCAGAAGAACTTGTTATTAGGTATAAATCTGGACAAGAAGCATTCGAAAAATATGCTTCAACAATGGATGATGATATTTTTCCATTAGTAAAAGCACTGACAAAAATGAATGTTATTTGTTTAACAGGTGAAGCTGGCGGTGGAAAAACTACAATTGCAAGTGCAATTGCGGGTTGTTTAGGATTACCATTAATTACGATTAACGGTAACAATGATACAGACTATGCTTCAATGATTTTAGATTATGGTGCTAAAAATGGAACTACTTTTGCAATTGAAAAGCCGGCACTACTTGCCTATATTCATGGCGGTGTTGTTGTGATTGATGAAATAACTCGTATTAAGGGAGAAATGTCTACAGCATTAAATGCAATGCTTGATACTCGGCAATATTACGATGCACCAAATGGTATTCAGTATAAGAAAAATCCTAATTTTAAAGTTATTTGTACAATGAATCAAGGCGCTGGATATTCAACAGAAGAGTTAGATACATCTCTTATTGATAGATTTAATATTGTTAAATATATTCAGGACCCTAAAAAAGAATTAGCAATTGAAATTATTTCAAATAGTACTGGGTATACGAATAAAGATATTATTAATAAAATGTGGGATGTTAAAACTTTAATTGATGAAAAAGCACGTGAGGAAGAAGCAATTTCTCGGACTTCATTGCGTGGAGTTATTGACTGGATTAATCAATCATTTATTACTGGCGAATTTGTTGAATCTGCAATAAATACAATTATTGGAAAGTTAATCTTAAAAGACTCAAGCATATATTCACAAAATATCGATTATTTAATGAATGACTGTGACAATGAACTTGTAGCTTACGCAGTTTCGGAAATTAAAGATATGTTTGAGGATGAGGACTGTTTAGATACTGATTTTGATTAAAGACAGGGTTAATTTCCCTGTTTTTATTTAAAATAAATGAAAGGATGTAGAAATAAATGGATATAAAAAATTTTGTGTCAAATATAAAAAATGAAAATAGAATTCCTAGAATTATTAGAAGAATTGCAGGTAAGAATATTTCTTTAAAGTATGACCCAAACACGTCATCAAATTATTGTACGGAAATTGATGGTAATTATTTTATTAATTTAGGATTACTTCTTGCTATGGATGAAGAAACAATTAAAAGTGTTATATCAAGTCAAAATTTCCCAGATATAACGTATGACGATACTTTAATTAGAATTATTGGTGCAGCATCTCACGAAGCATCCCATGTAAGATTTACAGATTTTAATGTTTTAGTAAAACATAGTCAAGAAGTTATGAAAGCAAAAAATAATGTTAAAGAAATTGCAGGAGAATGGCTTAAAACTAAGGATGATTCCTTATTTGATGAAATCAAGCAAGAAACTTATAATTATTTATACGGTATGTTTTTAACTCAGATGTTTAACTCACTTGAGGATGCTTCAATTGAAGATTCATGTTTAAGAAATTATGGAAGAATTCCTTTTGTTTCTTCAGGCATTAATATGCTGAGAAATTTAATAACTGATAATGAGGATGAATATATTTTAAAGAATTTTAATGAGAAGGAAAAATATACTAAAAGTTACATTGAGACTGTAATTACAGAAATCAGACATATGGCAGTTGCGGGATATAGAAATTATCCGTGTAGGTATACCGGTTTGGCTAATTATACTGCTGATGAATTTGAAGAAATGAATTATTTAGCATTATATGCGAGATTTAATGCTAAGAATTCTTCGGAAGTTTTTAGTGCGTCTAAAGTCGCAATGAAATTTATCGAAAATGAAATTAAGAATGTAGCTAATGAATATGCTAATAAATATATTGATGAATTAAAAAATGAGACTGATGGCGATACAGCTAATGATATAACAAATGATTTTTCTAGTGAAGAAAACGATTTTGCAATTGCTAAAAAAATGGCTAATGCATCTACTGGTACTCCCCCACAAAAAACCCCAGAATTTACACTTGAAATTCCTGATAATCTTCAAGAACAAATTGATAATGCCGGTAAAGAAACAAATAACAATACTTTGAATTCTGCGGGAGACAAAAAAACGAATAATAACAAAAACCAGGAAAAAACCTTTGATAATTCACAGGACTCGAACAGCGAAGAACATAGTGAAACTTCTAATGACAATAAACAACAAAAAACATCTTTAGAAGATTACAAAAAAAACATAGCTCCAATACTAGATAAACAATCAAAAAGTGAGTTAGGTAAATCTTATAAGGAATTAAATAAAAAAAAGCTTAATGCACAACAAAAGAATTTAGCTTTATCAATTAATGATAAAGGACATACGCCTGACCTAAATGAAACTGATAAAAAATGTTTATCCGACATGCATAAAGGGGTTAAAATTCGTTATTTTTCACCAGATGAAATATACGCCACTATGACTAATACCGAGCATTTATATGAGGATATTACTCCATATAAAAAACTTGCTCGAAAATTTTCTAAGGATATGAAAAGATTACTTTTTAGAGACTCCAGAATAAAAAAAATTCCTAATTTAAATAGGGGTAAAATTGATAAAAGAAATTTACATCGTATCGTTATAGACGATAATTGCTTTTATAATAAGATTGACGGTAAAGCACACAAAGCTCGTTTCTGTATATTGGTTGACCAATCTGGCTCAATGGGTGGTTCTAAATCAAAAAATGCGTACTATGCTTCTGCAATGCTGGCTGAAGCCTGTAAAATCACATCAATTCCACTTGCAGTATACGGACATAATAACACTTCTGATGTTCTATTATATCATTATTTGGATTATAAAAAACATAGTAAAAAATATTATGATAATCTAGTCAATATTGTGAAAAATGGCGGATGCAACCATGACTCAATTCCAATTTTCTACTGTTTAAAAGATTTAGTAAAAAATAGAAAGCATGATGAAAAATTGATATTTATTGTTATTTCTGATGGAGCCCCTGCAGGGAATAATGGCTATCAAGGACAATGCGCCTTTGACGATATAAGAAACATATATAAAACTTTTGAAAATTTTTATGGTGTTGAAACAATCGGAGTCGGAATTGGCTCTGATATTGGACATATTCCCCAAATTTATGAGAATCATTGTCTTGTTCCTAATGTAGAAGAACTACCAATGGAATTATTAAAAATATTTAAAAGAACTTTGCAAAAATAGAAGTTTTTCCTGAACCCTTAAAGTTATCTTACTTTAAGGGTTCACTACATTTTAATTTCTATTTTATAAATACCAAATATTTATAAAAATAATAATATATGCTATAATTAAATAGCTTAATATACGACTAGAAAGGAGAGTTTTTTATGAATCTAGAGGAAGTATTGAAAAAACTAAATGCAACTCTATTGGGAGATTATTACACTCTTATATGCCCCAAATGTGGAAAAAAAGAAGCTTTTTTATATCTTGATGATTTATATAAATATAAGCAGGATTCGACTCATAAAGTTGCAATAAGATGTAATCGCCTAAATAAGTGTGGAGAAATCACTTATTTAAATGATTTGTTGAATTTAACAGAAAAAAAAGAATTAAACTTACCAACTCCAAAATCAAGTATTCAGATAAATAATCGCGGAATAGAGCTGATAGAAAAATTTATTAACTATTCATTATTTTCTATAAACTGTAATTATAAAGACTTTGATTTTGATATTCGAGGCATTTCTAATGAAACGCTCAAAAATAATGGTATCTTTTACTATTCTAAGAAATTTGAATCCATTGTTGATTCGAACTTGGGGAAAAAGTGTTTTTCTGACAAATACAGGATAAAAGAATACAAAAACAGAGATATTTTTATTCCAATATTAAATTATGAAAATAAGGTTGAAAGAATACTATTAAGAAGCAAAGAACAAGGAGAACAAAAGAAAAAAGAAATTCAGCTAAAATTAAAAGACAGAAGTATAGAAATTTGGAATATTAAAGCGCTAATCAATAAAGAAAAATATGTTTTTATCACTGAGGGAGTTTATGATGCTTTAAGTATCAAAGATGTAGACCCTAATGTGGATGCATTGTCGCTACCTGGTGTTAGAAAATATAAAAAACTAGTAAAAGAGATAGATAAAAATATTGAAAAATGTAAAAATAAAATTTTTATTATCGCAACAGATAATGATAAAGCTGGTCATGAATATGCAAAAAAACTCGAAATGGAATTAAAAAATAGAAATTTAAGAGTAAGCATCTTAGACTTACGACAATATAAAGATGTGAATGATTTTCTTCAAAAGAATAGATTATCATTGATTTTGTCAATAAAAAAAGCGAAAGGAAAATAACTATGGACTATAATTTATATTTAACCGAAAAAGCAAAAAAAACAATTAAACAATTAGATGAATGTTTATATGAAGTTTATCAAAATCCAAATAAATATATTAATTGGGTGAAGCAAGGTTTAAAATTTAAAAAGTATAGTGCAAACAACCAAAGTCTAATATATTATAGATTTCCAAATGCAAAATATGTTGCTAATTATAAAAAATGGCAGGAACTTGGATTTCAAGTTAATAAAAAAGAAAAAAGCATAAGTTTATTAAGACCCAATAATATAAAAGGCTTTTATGATAAAGATGGAAAATTTATTACATTAAAAAAAGCTACACTAGAACAACAAAAGGAAATAAAAAAAGGCAACATCAAAACAACATATAAAATGTGTGGTTTTGGTGTTTTTAGTGTTTTTGACATATCTCAAACTAATGCCACTGAAAGCGACCTCTCAAAACTGATGCAGGAGCAAATAAATATTGTTACGGATGAAACAAAATTATTGAGTAAGTTGGCAAATATTTTTGAATACGATGTCTCGGATGATTTGAACTATAATTTTATTCATTTAAAGGAAAAAACCTATGAATATATCAATCAAAATATAAATTATACTCCTTATGAGAAAGCATTAATTTGTAATGCTATGGTCTATTCACTGTTTAGTACGGTTAACAAGTATACGAAAGAAATTGAGATGCTTGTTATAAATGATATTGCTACTTTAGATAGTTTGGTTAATATGTCAAATATAGAATTAGGAAAGATGATTAAAGACAGAATTAAAGTTTTTTTGGATGAAGTAATCCCCTATTTAGATTAATTATAAGGAGGCAAGAAAGGTATGTTTACACATTTAAATATAAAAACAGAATATTCAATGCTGAATAGTATTGCAAAAATTGATGGACTTATAGAAAAGGCAAAGCGTAATAATATGAAAGCATTAGCAATCACAGATATAAACAATATGCATATTGTTTATAATTTTGAAGAAAAATGCAAAAAAGCGGGGTTAAAACCAATTCTGGGTGTTAATCTAGTAGTAAAATATGATAACAACTATAAACTTCTTGGTTTATTGGCAAAAAATGAGCAAGGATATAAAAAGATAACAAAGATTGTTACAGAAACTAATGTAGGTGAAAAGTCATTTCCGTATATAGAATTTAATAATCTAAAAAAAATAAAAAGTAATGATATCTACTGTATGACCGGAGGAGTAAGTGGACAATTGAATTCATTAGTATCATCTGGTTTATTTTATGATGCTGATAAATTATTAGATGAATATACAAATATTTTTGGGAAAAACAATGTCATTATTGAAATAAGCTTACATGGAATCCAGTCTGAAAAGGATTTTATTAATTCTAATTGGCTGCAATCAAAAATTTTTAATGAAGGATATATGTATGTTGCAACAAATGATATATATTATTTAAATAAAGAACATGCACTTCATCGCTCTATTGGTTTATCAATGAATCCAAATCCTGATGGTATTGACGAATATTCTAATTATGTAGATTATAATTCAGAATTTTATTTTAAAACAGAAAAAGAAATGGAAAAGGTATTTTCTGTGTATTTACATAAATATCCAGACTTATTAACAAACTCTGAAAAAATTGTGAATCAATGTAATGCACAAGTTCCGGTTGAACGTGCCCTACCAGAGTTTCCGCTTCCTAATGGTTTTTCTTCTGAACAATATCTATACAAACTTGTATGGGAAGGCTTTAAAGAAAAATTTCCTAATGAATCTGCAATTGATAATAGATTCACATTAGAAGATTACAAAGAACGATTAGAACATGAGTTTGATACAATTGTAAAAATGGGATTTGTTGATTATTTTCTTATTGTACAAGATTTTATTAACTGGTCTAAGGATACGGAAGTATATAAGCATCCAGAGGTCTATTTCCCACATATAGAGCTATCCAAGGTTTCAAAAATGTGTATTGAAAAAAATTTTGAAATTAAGGTTGGTCCAGGCCGAGGAAGTGCTGCAGGGTCCTTACTAGCTTATTGTTTAAAAATAACAAATTTGGACCCAATGAAATATGATTTATTATTTGAACGTTTCTTGAATCCTGAACGAGTTAGTATGCCAGATGTGGACATAGATTTTTCGAATCGTGATAGAGAAAAAGTTGTTGAGTATGTGCAAAATAAATATGGCTATTCTCATGTTGCCCAAATTGTTACTTTTCAAAAACTTAAATTGAAATCCATTATTAAAAAGGTTGCAAAATCATATGGTATACCATATAGCAAAACTGATGAAATGACAAAAATGATTCCTGGGAAAATATGCGTTAGTACCGAAAAAGAGGATGGAACGATTGAAATAGTGGAAAAGGAACCGGAATTGTTATGTGAAATTGAAAATATTGATTATTTTTCTAATTTAATCAATAAAGATGATGATATAAAACTTGTTTTTAAGATGGGAAAAGTATTAGAAGGATTACCTTCTACAACAGGGAAACATGCTGCTGGAGTTATTATAGGGCGACAACCATTACAGAGTTATCTTCCCCTAATGGAAGTTGACGGTGTTCTAGTAACACAGTTTGAAAAAAAAGCATCTGAATCTATAGGATTACTGAAAATGGATTTTCTTGGATTACAGACCTTAGATATTATTCAAGAGACAGAGGAACTTGTTAAAGAAAATTATAATCAAATAATTCATATTAATGATATCTCTATAGAGGACGAAAAAACGTTTGAGATTTTTCAAAAAGGAAATACTGGTAGAGTCTTTCAATTTGAAGGGGCTGGCATGAAAAACTTATTAAAACAAATGCACCCCACTTCTCTTGAACACTTAAATGCGGCTTGTGCTTTATATAGACCGGGACCAATGGATTATATCCCAAACTATATTGAAGGAAGAAAATTTCCAAATAAAATTGATTATCCTCATGAACTTTTTAAGGAAGTTGCAGAAGAAACATTTGGTATTCTTGTCTATCAGGAACAAATTATGCAACTAGTACAAAAAATGGCTGGTTTTTCACTTGGAGAGGCAGATATTTTACGAAGAGGAATTAGTAAAAAAGAAAAAGATTATCTTGATAAAGCACGAAAACAATTTGTTGATGGATGTAAAAAAATAAATGTTGCAGAAGAAACCAGTAGTAAAATTTATGATACAATAGAATTGTTTGCAGAGTATGGTTTTAATAAGTCACATTCATGTGCCTATAGCTATGTCTCATATCAGACTGGATGGTTGAAAGCTCATTTTCCAGAAGCTTTTATGGCCGCCAATTTAACTGTAGCAGCACAAAACAAAGATAAGGTAGCTGCAATTTTATCAGAGTGTAAAAAGATGCAAATAGAAGTATTGCCCCCAGATATCAATAAATCCGAAGATAAGTTTACACTTGAAAATAAAAATGGAAAAATGTGCATTCGTTTTGGTTTTAATGCTATTCAAGATGTTGGTGAACAATTTGCTAAGCAGTGCTCGAGAAAAAACAAAAAGAGCTTAACATCATTTCAGGAATTTTTAAATGAATTAAATATTTCTCAATTAAGAAAAGATACTCTTACTTTTATGATTAATTCTGGAGCTTTTGATAATTATGGGACAAGACTGGCCTTAAATAAAGAACTTGAAAATTTATTAGAATATGAAAAAGCAAAAAAGAGAATTAATTTATTAGGTTATAAATTTGTACTGTCACTACCTACAAATAATTATTTTGACGGATATGAATACCCTTTAGATAAATTAGTTTCAAATGAAAAAGAAGCAATACATTTTTCTCTAAGCGGACATATTTTAGATGGATATAGAAATTTATATCAAGAAAAAACGGCTATAGCCGATATAAAGATAGACCAAAGTTATTATGATAGTTATGTATCGGTATTAGGAATTATTAAAAATATTAAACAAATAACAACAAAAAAAGGTAGCCAAATGGCATTTTTATCTCTTGAAGACGAGACAGGTGAGTTAGAGGGAGTTATTTTTCCAAAAGACTTTGAAAAAATAAAAAATAATTATTTGAAATTTGTGAATTTGCCAGTAATTTTTGATGGAAAGCTCCAACATGAAAACAAAGATGGTGAGGATAAGTTTTCATTAATAATATCAAGCATTAAAATTATAGATTCACCGACAAAAGTATATATACACAATAATTCTAATATCAATAAAGAATTTGTAGAGAAATTATCATCAAATAACGGTATAAGTGAAGTTATTGTGGTTGATACGCAAAGAACTAAAATCAGGATTTTGCCTTTCAAAATTAATCTTGAGAAATCAAAGGTTATTTTAAAAGAGTATAATATTGATTATATAATTGTTTAAAAGCGAGGCATTTTAATGCCTCTTATTTTTTTGAAAAAACGGATAAAATCATATAGACTTTGAATTAAAACTAAGCTATAATACGCGCGAATTAGTGATACCGCAATCATGAAATTCACACCGCATGACCGAAAATCTTAAAATGGGAATGCGGAACCCAAATTAAGATATTAGGTCGCAAATGCATTAAGTCTTCCCGCAAAAGACTTATATATGGGAAGCAATTCACTCAAGGCTGGCACTGGTTAGTTATTTGTTTGGATTGCTTTCTTTTATGAGATTCTTTTTGAGGATACCATGAAGAACTTTCTAAGGCGTATCTTTCTTCGTTGTAAGTAAAAATATAACGACGATACAGCTGGTGAGTGGAAACATACTAGAAAACGTTTATAGAGAAATCTTATTTATAGTTCTAGTTATGGATATGATTACGAGTAGTCCAAAATTCCTAAGTGGAATGGAGGTTAAAACTGTTTATGTATCGGAGGTGTTCCGTGCATTATGCAAAGAAGTTGTTCTTTGTCGGTGGCTATGCCACAATCTTAAGAACGGTTGGTTCTTTTAGAAGAAGAGCAATTCTAGCTTCTTCTTCAGCAGAGAGTTAAAACATAATTGTTTTTTTAATAAATATCTATAAATAATAAGTTATTTATTAGGGAGGTCAACAATTCTATTCTATATTAATATAGGGTTATTAATAAGTATTTTTCTAATTCTGTTCTGTATGAAAGATAAGCAGGAAAACTATATAGAAACTATTAAAAAAAATATAAAATTTTTTTATATTCACATCATAGCAACAGCAATAGCATTGTGTTCCCCCAATAATGACTTATGGTTTTTAATATCAAGTGGAAGAGTAGTTCAAAACTTTGGTTTTATTACAAAAGAGATGCTAACTTTCCATACAAATTTTGACATTATTGTACAGCAGTGGCCAGTTACCCTGCTGTTTAGTTTTTTATATGATACATTTGGTATGTTGGGAGTCATCATAGTTGTATCTTTTACTGCATGCATAATTGCTTTTTTAATTTTTAAAATTATTAATTTAATATGCAAAAACAAACAATTATCTATAGTGTACACAGCAATATTATTTGTATTTTTTTCTTTATTCATAACAACAAGACCTTATGTGTTTTCAACTGTTTTTTTACTGTTGTTCATATATGGTTTAGAGGCATATATTGCCACAAATAATAAAAAATATTTATATTTACTCCCTTTAGCATCAGTACTATTGATTAATTTTCATGCTTCGATATGGTTTATGTTATTTGTTTTGTTCTTGCCCTACTTAGTAGATATGATACAAATTCCTTTTATTAAAACAAGATATTACATACATGATAAATATAACAAGAAACCAGTTTTTATAGCAGTATTATTAATGTTTTTTATGGGGATTATAAATCCTTATGGAACAAAAGCAATGTTTTATGTTTTTAAATCGTACGGAATACCTGAAATATCGAACTATGTAGGTGAAATGAAAGCATTATTTTATTCCCCATATGCTTGGAATTTTATAATAATTAGTTTTGTGTTAGTGATTTTTGTGTTTTTTACAAGAGCTATTACTAAAACTAAAAATTTTAAATTAAGATATATTTATATGGTTTTGGGAACGTTCATTATGTTGTTGCTAAATCGTAGAAACCTAATATTCTTTATAATTGGTATAGTTTGCGAGCTAGGATATTGTTTAAAATCAATAAATTCTGTTGAAGTTTCTTCGCGAAACGGTAAAAAAAATTATTTATTAAACTTTATTATTTATATTTTTATTTTTGTACATGGAGTTATGGGGGGCATATCGTATCATTCTTTATTAAATACAACTCCCGAGTATGAAAAAATATTTAATTATATAAAGCAATATCAAGAGTCCAATATCGTTTTATATACTGACTATAATACTGGTGGACATGCTGAGTTTTATGGATTCCACCCATTTATTGACCCACGTGCTGAAGTGTTTTTAAAAGCTAATAATAATTGCGAAGATGTATATATTGAATATATAAATTTGATAAGTAATAAATCAAGTTACGAAGATTTCATGAATAAATATAGATTTACACATCTAATAGTGGAAAATAACAATGATAAATATATGAAAAAACATTTAATGCAAGATGAAAGATATGAGGCTGTTGTTGAAGATGATGGATATATCTTATATCAAATAAAAAATATTAAAATATCACGGAGAGAAAGGAATGATGAAGAAAAAAATTGTAATTATTGGTGCTGGACCTGCGGGTTTGAGCGCTGCGTATAGGTTATTAGAATCAAAAAAAGATTATAAAGTTGTAATTGTTGAGGAAGATAAACAAATTGGAGGAATCTCCAAAACAATAAACTATAAAGGAAATAGAATGGATTTAGGAGGACATAGATTCTTTTCAAAAAATCAGGAGGTAAATGATTTTTGGAATAAAATTCTTCCTATCCAAGGGGCTCCAGCAAGTGATGAAATTCTTCTAAATAGGATTAAAGATTATAAAAAAGGCCCAAATCCTGAAGAAGAAGACAAGGTTTCGTTAATAAGAAGGCGAGTTTCAAGAATTTACTATGATAAAAAGTTTTTCGATTATCCGATATCATTAAATTATAATACCATTAAAAATATGGGATTTAAGACAACCTTCAATGTCGGAATAGATTATTTAAAAACATTCGTATCAAAAAAGCCAGAAAAAAACCTTGAAAATTTTTATATCAATCGTTTTGGGGAAAAGCTATATTCAATGTTTTTTAAAGATTATACTGAAAAATTATGGGGACGGCATCCAACACAAATTGATGCAGAATGGGGTTCGCAACGAGTAAAAGGAATATCAGTTTTTGCCTTGTTAAAAAATATGTTAAACATAAATAAAGAAAAAGAAACATCCTTAATTGAGGAATTTATGTATCCAAAATATGGACCAGGACAAATGTGGGAGGAAGTTGCTCAAAAAATAACAGATATGGGCGGAGAAATTTATCTTAACTGCAAAGTAGAAAAAATTATAAAAGAGAATAACCGTATTTCTCGTTTAGAATGTAAATACTTGGGTCAGACGGTGGAATTAAAAGGAGATATTTTTATTAGCTCTATGCCTTTAAAAGATTTAATTGTCAATATGAGTAATATCCCTTCAGACGTTTTTCAGATAGCCGAACAACTACCATATCGTGATTTTGTAACAATGGGAATTTTAGTAGATAAATTAAAAATTCAAAATAAAACCAAAATCAAAACAGTAAACAATATAGTCCCTGATTGTTGGATATATGTCCAAGAACCCGATATCAAACTAGGAAGAATTCAAATTTTTAATAATTGGTCTCCCTATTTAGTCTCTGATAAAAACAAAATATGGATTGGATTGGAATATTTTTGTAATGAAAATGATGAATTTTGGAGTATGACCGAAGAAGAAATGCTACAATTTGTTAGTAAGGAATTAATCAAGATGCAATTAATAGATTCAACAGATGATATTTTAGATTCCCATAGAGAACAAGTTAAAAAGGCATATCCAGCATATTTTGATAGCTATGAACATATTGATAAAGTAATTGACTATATTAATAACGTCGAAAACTTATATTGTATTGGTAGAAATGGACAGCATCGATACAACAATATGGACCATTCTATGTTGACAGGATTCTATTGTGCTGAAGAAATCTTGGATGAAACGAATAATAAACAGAGAATTTGGGCAGTTAATACCGAAAAAGAGTATCATGAAACAAAATAATATAGAAAAATTCATTAAATATTGTTTGGTGGGCGGATGCTCAACAGTTATAGACTGGGGTACTTACGCCCTATTATACTTATGTTTAGGCATAAATTATTTACCTGCTACTACTTGTGGATTTATTATAGGGTTAATAACAAACTTTATTTTATCTAAGGAATTTGTTTTTACACAAGCATCTAAGTATAAACATGAATTTATAATTTATGGAATAATTGGATTGATTGGTTTGGTAATAACTGCTATTTTAATGATTATTTTTGTTGATTTAATTGCTTTAAATGCTCTTTTGGCAAGAGCAATAACGACAATACTAGTTTTATTTTGGAATTATTTAGCCAGGAAAATGTTATATTGAGATGCAAGGCATCTCTTTTTTTATGTTTTTTGCTTTTAAAATGAATTTATAGTATAATTTACCCTGTAAAATTGTACGAAGAAAGGAAGATGAAATATGGAAGAAAACAAGACTGTAGAGTTAGAAAAAAGACCTCGTGTTATTTCTGTTTTTTCAAGTAAAGGCGGTGTAGGTAAAACAACTACTTCTACTAATATAGCTTATAACCTATCACAATTTGGTTACAAGTGTTTAGTTATTGATTTTGACCCCCAAAATAATGCCAGTATTGCATTAAATGTAGACTACGGACAACTAGGAGAAATTGATGACCCAATTGATGGAACTCCTAATATTGGTTCTATTTTGTTCCCATATTTAGTTAAAGGTAGAACTAACACTTTCTCTGCATCTCATATCGCTAAAGTTATTCAACGTCCTACTTATATAGTAAAAGAGATGCAAAAAGATGAAAATGGTAAAGTAATTTTTGGTAAGTGGGGAGAAGAACAAAAAGAATTTGGCTTTGATATTTTGCCTGCTATTGGTATGGATTTATCACTATGTGAGTTGTCTTTTACAATGGATACAGCCTTTATTAATCAACATTTACCCAATTCGCGTGCTTTATTAGCAAGTGTAGTAGATATAATTAAAAAAAGATTTGATTATGATTTTATTATTATCGACTGTTGTCCAAGTTTAGGAATACTTAATATGAATGCTTTAAATGCAAGTGATTATTTAATTATTCCGACTTCAATGGATTATTTTGCTATTAACGGTGTTAAACAAACCATTTCTCGACTAGAAGATATTAAAAAATTTACTCCAAATTTTAAAATTATTGGTGTTTTAAAACAAATGTTCCAATCAAAACGTATGGTTGATACTGCTATCTCTGGCATATTAGAAAATGATTTTGACATTAATGACATTGGATATATTTTTGAAACCCCTATTCCTGATTCAATTGAAGCAAGAAAGTCTTCTATCGAAGGAAGATTATTATCACAAAAACCAAAAGATAAAGCTGCAATAGCATATCGAAAAGTTACACAAGAACTACTAGAACGTATAGCTTGTTTAGAAAGTGAGGAAGAATAATTATGGCTCTTAAAACTAAATCAATTGGTGTCGTCCAAAAGAAAACTTCTGTCACTGACAATTTGTTCAATGGTACTAGTGGTGGTTTAATTAATAATGACGATAAAACTGCAAGCGAACTTGATGTTTTGGAACAAGAATTAATTGATTTATCAGATATCAGGGAAATGAAAAATAATAAGTTCCCACTTGTTTCTATAGAAAGTTTAGCAGAAAGCATAGATAGAGTCAGACTAGGTCAACCAATAATATTAAGACCACTAAAAAAGAGTTTTAATCTTCATGATGGAGATGATGTGACAGAAATATCTAATGTATCCTATGAAATAGTTGCTGGACATAGACGTTTTGCTGCATACAAATATTTATTATCAAAGTACAAATTATTAAATAATGAAGAAAAGATAAGAAGATATAGTAGTATTCCATCCCAATTATTACCCGAAGGAGCTACTGAAGATGAGATAGATTCTTTATATAAAGCAACCAACTTTGAAACGCGAAATATTTCCGTAACAGATGTTTTGTTACATATTGACTACTATTTAGACCAGATTCAAGCAAATGATATACAAGAAAAGCTTATTAATCCATCTTTTCGAGGTACTAATAAAGGAGAGTTTATATCAAAAAAATTCAAGGAAATTAATATAAATTTATCTCCTGCTCAAGTTAAAAGGTACGTCATGGTGTATGAAAAAAGCACAGAAAAGCTGCTAACCCTTTTCCAAAATGGAGAAATAAGCATGACTAGTATTAGTAAAATTATAAAAAAATACAATATAAAGTCTGATGTTTTAAGTGGAAAACAGGATGAAATTGCTGATGAAATTAATAATGTTCTTAATGATTCTTCTTTAATTCCAACAGAGAGAGAGAAGAAAAAATTAAATATTATTGATAAATATTTAGCAGTAAATTCTGATGATAAAGAAGTTTTAAATGCAATTAAAGAAGACAAAAAGATGCATAATGAAGAAACTGAACAAGAAAAAACTAGGATTGATTACACTAGTTTAATTAAAAAAATGCAATCTACAGCAAAAAATATTAAACGTATTTCCGAAGTAGAATCATTCTATGATACTATAACTGAAATTACTTCTGATGGCTTAGAAATGACAAAGATAAACGAGAATATCAAACTGAATACCGCCCAAAAAGAAAATATCAAAATTGTTTTTGAATATCTTAAAAGTGAATATGAAAACCTTGAAAAATGGGTTTCAATGATTCAAAATGAGGATTAAATATCCTCTTTTTTTCTGAGACATGCGACCCTGTTCCTCTTAGAGATAAGGTTATAAGAATATTTAAAAAAACGAATATTTTTAAATTTTTTTTGGTCTTTTTTGAAGATTTTTCAATACTATGGTTAAAATTGATTTTTTCTTGTTTTTATATTTTTTTTTCTTAGTTTTTCTTACTTTCTTAAAAATGGCATTTTATAACAAGAAAGTTTTGGTTTATTATTTCTTTAATAAATATATGACAATTTGCAATTTCTCTATTATATGTTATAATTGATATAGTGAGGATTGGAGAAGTACAATTTTTAAGGAGAAATAGAATGTTTTATTCAGAAAAAAAATTAAAAGATAGAATCGTATCAGATTGTGATAAAATTGATGGATATCAAACTAGACTTGTAAAGTATATTTATGATAATCCCGATGATGAAATTGATTTTTATTTAAATAATAAACAAAACAAAACAAATACATTTTTATTTGCTTTGATTATTTTTACTTCTGTAGCTTTTGGAACATATGGATATTTTTCAGCGGAAACTCGCTATGGAGTTTATGCTTTGCCCTCTCAGTTTTTATTTTTATTATCTTTCTTCATCTTGGTGCGGTTTTCTATAAAGTATATTAAATATGAAAAAGAAAAGGAGTTTTGGACTAAAGCTGTAAAATTAATTAAAAAGGTACAGTATAATAATCCCAAAGAAGTAAATCATTATTATAAAAATATTGATAACATCTTTAAAACTAAAAAATCAAATTCCGACAATATAAAAAATTAAAGTATTTTTGAAATTTGCTTTGATGGCTCAAACTTTTTGTTTTGAGCTTTTTTCTTTTCCAGGCATTTTATTTGTATATTTTGTTTTATTCCCGCAAATCAGGATTTAAAAATCTTTAATAAAGAATCCTGGCAACCCCTTATAATATACAAACTTAAAATTTAGTTTATAAAGTTTGGAATTTCTTAGACGAGATTTTATAATTATACTACGGAGAGAAATCTCTATCACCACCCATCTTCCATGATCTTTTTTGTTTTTTCCAAGTCTCTTATTGTAAAAACTCAAAATACACTTTTAAGAGTATATTAAAAAATTTTAATAATTTAAAATTTTGAGTTTTGTTTATGGATTTTATTTTTCGTTAAAGTATTTATTTAGTTACGTTGACAATGCCAAAAATCAGATACCTATAACCATAACAAACTTGGATTCACCTTTTAAATTTCTAAGACATTACTAACCTGTAAATACTATCATAAAAATGTAATAGAAGATATACTACATAAAGCCTAGTTATAAATAGATATTTATTAAAACAATCGTGAAAAATTATAGGGATATACATTTAAAAATATTTCAATATTTGCAACTAACACATTACTTTATTCAGATGTACACACACTGAAAATATAGAATGAGTGCTATCATCATATAATTGCTAAAATGAATTTATTTTAGTCCCATTAGAAATAAAATCAAGAATAAAATAGCAAATATATTTAATGATATGAAATTTATAAATTAGAAGTAGTAGTTAAAAACTTATATCGATTTGCAACAAATTTTATATAACGTTTTGATTATTAGTATGAATATAAATTGTCATGATTGAATGATTCTTGATACGACTACAAAATAATATTTTAAAGATATCATTATATACCTAAATTATATTTTTAAAAGCAGTAAATCCTAAGACTAGCTGTTTTATATATAGATATGAAAGTAGAAAATTATTTTTATTCGTTTGTCTTAAACTGCTATTGAGTAGATTATCATTTTTATATTTGTTTTTAAGGCTACTTTACTTTATATTCATTTTCACTTTGATTATCTATGTTTTCCTTGTAATGAATGAATATTAGAGTAATAATACGGACAAATCCCTTTATTCTTAAAAATAGCTTTTTTGTATTTAGGACAAATCATATAATATCCAGTCCCTATTTTCTCTTCAACTGCCTTCTTGTTATATGTATACCAAAGTTTATATATTAAAACAGCAATAAGAACAATATTGTATATAAACCAAAATCTTTTCATAAATATAGGTGTCAAACAACATAAAATAGCAACTAAAGGAATAAGCCATAATATCCTTCTAAATTTGCCATTTTAACTCATATTCCAGTAAATAATAGATTTATCTTTTTTCATTGATTATTTGTTTCTTCTACTTTTCCAATAATCACTAGTGATATTTTATGATGTAAATTTGATATTTCTGTTTGGCGCAATTCATTTGCAGTTTGTCTATTACTAGGAAGTCGGAATTCTTTGTCATTGGTGTATATAAGTCTTATTTGCTCATAATTCCAAATGGGACTTTCGTGTAAATAATATATCTTTTTGATTCCATTTCTTGGTATAAGATATCCACCAATAATTACCCAGTTATCATTAATAAGAATATGAAAATATTTAATAATATTTTATGCTTGAATATTATATTTTCAAAACACTTGAAAATATATTGTTTATATGTGTAATTAAATATATATGTAAATTTTAATTGAAAATTCTTTTGGTGATCATACATCTTTATGTAAAATAGTTTCTTTATTTAACATATATCCTGCAAATAATTTTTAAAGATAACAGTAGATATTCTTAATTATAATGAAAAACTAATTATTTGTGATCATGGAGGATTATTATAGTTTTGGATATGGTATAACTTCAAATAATTAAATATTTAATAGTTTTTTAATAAATTTATTTATAATAAATGTCAGGCTCATATGAGCCTGACGTCTTTAGATAGCTGTCACTATACATTTATAGTTGCTAGGTATCTCTTCTTCAATACATTTTCTTGCATCCTCTGTATAATCAAATAATTTTGCTTTTAACTTATTACTACTCCAATTATAAATGGGAATGTTACACTTTAAACTTAAAAGTGCATCTTCATAAAGATATAAAAAATTGTTTTCATTTATATAACGCATAATAATATACTTGGTATCTTCATAGCTTTTCTGAGACATAGCTATCCTCATTCTTTCTTTAATCCATTCTCCAATATTATCATAATATTCTAACAAAACTTTATCTTTTAAATCCAAAATATCGTTTTTATTATTTAACTCAATTGAATAGCATTTCTTTGTTTCCCTTCTAATCCATTCTGAAAAATTTGTTGTAATTCTTTTAGCATAGAAAGCATTTAGCAAATCTTCATTAATATAACAAATGAATGTTTTATACATTATTACTCGTTTATTTTTACCGCTCATAGGACATAATTCCTCCATATTTTTTATATTATCTATTTTACCATTTTAGCAATTATATATCAATATAATAAACAATTAGTGCAAAAAGAACACTTATAGTTGTATAATTTTTATGTTTCACGGGAAACATTTTATGTTTCACAAACAAAATTATAATACAAAGGGAATGCAACTTTAACCTCATTCTTTGCAAGAATGTAATTAAAAAAATGTATAGCATAAGCCTGCAATGATACAGAGTAAAAATAGTATTTTATGATAGAAGTATGTAAATGTATCAATTAGAATAGGATTGTTTTTAAAGTACGTATATATATTTAATATCTAGAATACTCACATGATAAATTGTATAGTAGTACATCTAGTCTGGTGCTTATTGCAATTGTAGGAAGCATACGTATATAAAATTTTTTCAAAGTTATTGCAAGTTTAAAAAGTTTATCAGTTTAATATCTAATATACGCCACTGAGTATATATGAGACTTCACTATCCTATGATTTTTATTTTTATATAAACTGAATCATTTAATGAATGCAATTAGAAAATTAAATTTAAATTCTTTGAAGCTTATAATATTGATTGTATTTTGCTTCTTATAGGAGTGTGATTTGCCAAATGATGGTACATAGTTATAAATCATTATGTTAAAGTTTTAGATAGCGGACTGCCAATTTGCTGTTTTAGCAAAGTTTTTACACTATGATGATATTTTCTTTTTTTAATAAAAATTCCAAGTTAATTATTTAGGTTCTAGCCTTAAAAGAAAAAGGTCACGATTGCCCTTATAAATATGATTGATATCTTTTTATTTGTTTTTTTATTTTATTATATGAGTGTTGTACAAGAAAATCAAAATTGCTAGAGTCTGTTTTGGTTTTTAGCAGAATCTTCTTAGTTGGGATTACAATTTTTAATTCATCATATAAGCTATTTTTCACTGCGCTTATATTTATTTCACTAAAGTGAATGTTTTCATATTCTTTTTCCAGTTGTTTAAAGGTGTCTTTTAATATCTTAATTTGTTCTTCTGAAAAAATATCTTTTACTCCTTCGAGATTAATTTTCACCTGTATCACCTCCAATAGATAAAGTTATTGAAATAATAGTATCAAGAACATTTATGGGCTCTTGATATCTGATTAACATTTTATATAAAACTAAACAAAAATACAAGAAATGGGTCTCATAGTTTATACTATCGTCTATTTCGCTAAAAGAAATTAAATATCTATCATAATCTGATATATAATCAACTGTGACAATAAACTCAACTACTTCTGAATCCTCAATTTTTAATAAGTGTTCTCTATCTTTGAAAAAAGAGCGAACATTCTCTTCTGTGTTATAATCATATCTATTTAATATATACGCAATAGGAAAGCACAACTCACTTAAAGTCCCACTAGAGTTCAATTCTAACGAATATTTACCTATAGGGTCATATTTATATCTATACTCCATAAAAACTACTCTGAGTAGCTAAAACCAGCTTTCTCAGCATCCTCCTTTGAATTAAAGTACGTAATACTCGAATCAGTTATTTTATCAACTTTAGGATTATCATTTTTAAAGTAATGCATTGTATTTCTATTTCCAATATATTTTGCTTCAGCAATTGCTTGTTTTCGAACATTAATTGCATATTGTTTTGCTTCTTTATCTGTCATTATTACTTCATTTGCTTTGGGGATTGCTATAGTAGAAACACTGATTCCTGTTTCGTTAGATTTTAATTGTATCGTACTCGATTCATTTGTTTTGAAATATGCAATATTCTTTTGTTCAAGTCTTTCTATTAGTCTTTTTGAAGGATGTTTGTAGGTGTCATAGTCTCCACTTGAAATAAGAACCCCTTCAGGTTGAATGCTATTTAAAAAGTAATCACTAGTAGCATAAGACGAACCTCTGCGACCAGCTATAATATAATTGTGATATTTAATTTCATTAGTATTGTATTGGTTAATATCATATGATTTAATTATATCTTTTTCAACTATATCAGATGCATCCCCAGTAGCAATTACAGAAAGACCATATTTATCAATATATCGTATGCACAAACTTGCATCATTTCTGTTTTCATAAGTTTTATCAGGATTTATGAATTCTATAGTTCCATCTCCAATTTTAAAATTATCACCAAAATGTGGATTAATAACTTCAATATTTTTCTCATTAATAAATTTTAAAAGTCTCTTATAAGTTTTGCTTCCATTACCAAAATCTGACATATATATTTTCTGTATATCATACTTTTCAATAATAAAAACTGCATTATTAATATTTTGTATATCGTTATGTGATAAAATCAAAGTATCTATTTTATCTGTTTTACTGTATGACATATAATCATCAATAGCGGTTTTATGTAAATCATCACTTCCAGCGTCATATAAAACTATATCTTGACCATTTTTTAGTACAATTGATTGAGCCTCTCCGACATCAATCATTGTAACCTCAGAGTCTGTTTTTTTGCTTGAAAATATGAACGTGGAAATAATCAATCCCAGAATTACTAATATTATTACGATGATTAATGCTTTTTTATTCTTGTCAACTTTTGCGTATTTATTTTTTAATAACTTAGATTTTTGATTTATGATATCTTTTAATTTTTTCATATTACCTCCTTTATTTATATTACTATAAAAATGTTATTCGCTGCTCCTATTAAATAGCTTATAACAGCCAACAAAGAAAAAGATACTCCTGCAATTTTTAGGATATCGACAATTTGTAATATTCTTCCACGTCTCCCTGTTCTATAAAATTTAGAAACCAATTCTAATACTAAGCTCATGAGTGATAAGCTAATTGCAATAATAGCAAATCCAATCGAAAAAATTAACACTTCGCGATTTCCTGCAGATAAGAATACGTTATATAGTTGCATCATTATTATTGGATTTTGATTCTTGAATATATTTATAGCTCATTCCTATTTGCTTTTTATTTAAAGAGCGGTACTTTAATTCCTTTATTTTACAAAGCTTGTTTTTAACTTTATCTATATGTAAATCTACTGCAGTGTAGTAATCTGAAGCCATTGTAGTGACTTTAAAATTACCATATTTATTAGAAATAATTGTTTGAATTTTTACTGCTGCTTCATGTGGTTTAACTAAAATAGAAACTCTTGAATTATCAAGAACTTTATACCTGTTTAATTTTTTAAACCGATTCATTAAATATTCATTCATAGCTTCTGTCATAGTAACTTTACATCTAATTGAAATATCCATAAAATATACCTCCAATTTGATTTTTGGTATTATATCATATTGAATTTTAAAGTGAAGATAAAACATAAAAATCTCAGGCTCATATGAGCCTGAAATATAATTACATATTATTTTAGCCTCGAAGCTCATATGAGCTTCGAAAAATATAGTTATGTGTGCATTGTTTAATATTTTTTTAACTAGATTAGGGCGCATCCAACTATAAACCAAAAATAATAATCCACAAGCTCATATGAGCCTGTGGATTATAACTATTTTTTTAAAGTATGTTCATCAGTGAAAATATGATATTCTTTTTCTAATTTATCAACTTTTAAGAATAAAAATATAATAATGAAGATTATAAGTGTCAGTACACCAGAAAAAATAATTTCCGAAATATTCATAACCGAACTCTCCTTTAATAAATTTAACAGTATCAAAAGGAAATACAAAGTATTTCCATGATACTCTCGCATA
>ENA-OQKE01000254-OQKE01000254.1-human-gut-metagenome-genome-assembly--contig:-NODE-254-length-42241-cov-3.819372_pt1 | contig 42241 bp, 41 predicted proteins | sample MGYA00242620_ERZ504787 | MGnify/ENA primary metagenome ERZ504787 (study PRJEB26092, sample SAMD00036349) | human gut metagenome | host: Homo sapiens | study: EMG produced TPA metagenomics assembly of... | reverse complement strand
GGAAGTAATAAATTCTATATTCAACCACTTCATGTTTTATATGATCATAAAGTTTTAATGGTAGATAGAATAAAATACTTGAGGGAGCAAAAGAATATTGATATATCGAAAAGCGTTACAGAAGATTTTTTGAAATTGATGAAAAAAGTAGAAATAATTCGTAATATGGGAGTGAAATATTGGATAAATAAGGATACAAAAATACTAGAAAAAATTGTTAAAAATTTAGACGCAATAATGGAAGAGGATAAAAAAGTCACAAAGAGATTTCTATTTGAATTACAAAAATAAAATTCAATTATTTTATGATTGTCGAACCATAGGTGAGAGGAGAAATTATTATTTATGTTTGTCGATAGTTAATCTAATGATAATTGACTTTGGAGGTGACTTGTTTGGAATATATGGCTGAACTAATAGACAGATATTGGCGTGCTGCAAATTATTTAACTGTTGAAAATATGTATTTGAAAGAAGGTTTACATAAATTAAAGCGGATCCAATATGGGGATCTTAAAGAATTTGTATCAGGCCATTGGGGAACTTGCCCAGGCATTAATTTCATATATGCACATCTTTGTAGATATATAAAGGTTTATCATCGTGATGTACAATTAATTGTTGGTCCGGGACATGCAGGTAATGCTTTAATAGCAAATTGCCAGATTGAATTAGAAAAAAATTGTAATGAAAAAAATGATTCGCATTTTTTTCGCACAGAAACCAACCCGGCTTATCCCGGAACGCTTTATTCAGGAGGAGAATTGGGATATTCATTGGCAATTTCTTTTGGGGCAGCTATTGATAATCCTAAGCGATTATGTGTTTGTATAATCGGAGATGGGGAAGCAGAGACGGGAACAGTTGCAGCAGCATGGCGTTGCAAAGAATTTATGAATCAGCGTTCAGGGCTTGTCCTACCTATTTTACATCTTAATGGATATAAAATGGGAGGACCGTCATTATTCTCAAAACAGACGGATAATGAGCTTAGTGATTTTTTTGGTAGTATGGGATATGAACCATTTATTGTGGATGGTAGACATGAGTCTATGATTAAAGCATTGGATTTCGCAGAAAAATTGTATTGTATGATTTCAGCAGGTCAATATGCTCGATGGCCGATGATTATTCTCAAATCTCCAAAAGGTTGGACGGCACCGGAATATCAAAACATTAAGATAGAGAATACTTTAAGATGTCATAAAGATCCATTGAAAGGTGTTTTACCGATTCAAAAAATAGATTACATTTCAAAATGGCTAGAACAATATGATAAAGGGGATTTATTCGATCAGGATGGAAAGATTTCTGAAGAGATTTCAGCTTTATTGCCTAAAATGGAAGAAAGAATATGCATGGGGCATGCTAGGCATCATCGGATTCTATTAAACTTACCTGATATAATGCAATACGGTATTTCAAATATGAATTCTTCTTATACATACCATAATATTACAATATTAGAAAGGTATCTTTTAGAAGTAATGCGTAGAAATCCAAATAGCTTTCGTATAGTATCACCAGATGAACTTGAGTCTAACTTGTTAGGCAGTTTGAAGGTGGCCGATAATAATAATAGAGTACTGGAGATCCTTAATGAGAATATTTGTCAAGCTTGGATGCAAGGATATATTCAGACAGGACGTAATTGCTTAATGATTAGTTACGAAGCATTTATGCCTATTATTGCATCCATGATTGAGCAATATGCTAAGTGGATTTATCAAGCAAATAAGATAAGTTGGCGCTATAAAGTAGCGTCTGCGACATATATATTAACTAGTTTGTGCTGGGAAAATACATATTCTCACCAGAATCCCTCGATTGTGGACACACTGCTAGCTTGTCAATATCCTTTCGTTAAAGTTTATACGCCTCCGGATGCCAATAGTCTTCTAGTAACATTGCATGAGTGCTTGAAAGCAGAAAATAGTATTAATCTGATTATTACTTCAAAACAGAAAATGCCACAGTGGATTGATATTAATAGAGCGAAGCAAGCATTTCACAATCGAATTATTTATTGGGATTTTTTTAAATCAGTGAATACCACCCCAGATATTAATATTGTTGCTGCGGGCGATTATCCGGCTAGAGAATGTGTAAAAGCAGTCCGACTTATGGAAGAGTTTGAGTTAAGGATAAATATACGTTTAGTGTTTATTTTAGAATTAACATCATTAGGACTGAGAGATGTGTATCCGACGGCTATATGTGAAGATTCCTTTTTTAATATATTTGGCAATGGCCCAGTTGTATTTAGCTTTCATGGCTATCCATCAATAATCAAATCACTGTTGTTTGGGCGAAGATACCATCATAAGATCGCCATATTAGGATATAGGAATAAGAGTGTATATTCAGAGAATAGTATTGGTAAACTTATAATTAACGGAAATTCAAGATTTGATATCGCATTAAAAGCTTTTCAATATTTAGTTGAAGAAAGGAAAATAGATAGAAAGAAATATGAACAGATAAAAATAAAAATAGAAAGGCTCCGAAATAATGATAAAAGTGGTGAGTTTTGATTTGGGTAAGACGTTAATTAAACCAGTTATACAAAATAGTGGTTTGTGCAAGTATATAGCAGATAATCTAAAAGTATCGTACATGATAATGAAGCCATTTTATCGTAGTCATTTTTTAGAAAGACGAATATCTTTGTCAGAGTTTTGTGCCGCCCTTGGTGAAGATAATCAAGAGAAAGTTTTATGTTTAATAGAAAACTATTATTCAGAAAAAAAATATAATGGCATATATGAAGATGTGTTACCTACATTATCAAAATTGAAGGCTAAGGGTTATAGATTGGTTTGCATATCAAATAAACCATATTGTAATTTCACGTATCTTTCTACGTATAATTTGGGATCTTTTTTTGAGGCAGAGATATACTCCTGTGATGTTGGAGTTGCTAAGCCAAGGCCTCAAATTTTCCAAAAGGTACAATCATTACTAGGAATTTCTTCCACAGAGATTATACATGTGGGCGACTCATTGGAAGGAGATGTTATAGGTGCTCTATGTGCAAATTGGCAAGCAGTGTACCTAAATCGATCTGTAGCTATTGACGGGGTGAAAGTAGATGGATTCAAATTCTATAGTATTATTAATAGCTTATTGCAACTGCCGCTAGTTTTGGAAAATTTGAATAATTAAAAATTAATATATCCTATTTGGAAATATATTATAGTTCTACCTGGGAGAAATGAAAGGAATACAAGTAAAGATGAAAACCGTTATGATCTGTTTAAATCCATTTATAAGTCATGTTGTTCCGACATTTGAATTAGCAAAAAGACTAGAAAAAAAGAACATAAATATTATCTATGTAGGACCTGAAGAATTGAAAGAGAATGTAATAGAAAAGAATTTTGCATATATATCTATACACAGCTATAATGAAAAACTTTTGCAGGATTTAAAACGGAAGGAGGAGTTTTCTAAGCTGGAGGATATATATCGTGAAATTCATGCTGAAGTAAGCAAGGCCTTTATCGAAAACCGAGCAGATATGATTTTTATGGGGATTTCGCGGTTTTTAGTATATTTTTTACCGGCAAAATTACTACATCTAAAAATACTTTTTTATAGTTTAAACATGGGTGCAACTGGAATAACATGTTATAATCCACCAACAACATGCGGATATATTCCGTCAGATAAGATTTTGAGTAAATTAATATGTTTGTGTTTATGGGGAAGGAGATTTATCAGAAAAATTTTTAAGCAAAGCTTTCTTATACAATTAAAGCACTACCCATGGGTACAACTACGGCAATTATCAAAGAAAGAAAAATGGAAGTGGAGGTTTGGTATAGATGGCATATTCCCTAACGTTCCAATATTTATTTTCGGAACAAATTATTTAGAGTTTAATTCTCATAACAGCGCGCGATATACAGGCTTATGCCTTGAAAAGAAATATTCGTGGACAAGTATGAATTTTCCTGTATCAAAGACGTTGATATATTGTTCTTTAGGGACTATGGCATCGAGGTATAAAAATGGCGCCTCATTTGTCAACGCCGTTATTAAGAGTTTTTGTAAAAATCCTCAGTGGCACCTGATAATAAGTCTTGGAGGTATTAGCAAAGAAAAAATATGTTTAGAAAATCTTCCGTTAAATGTTACGATTTTTGATTTTGCGCCACAACGTGAAATATTGCAATATGCGGATTTGGTATTAACACATGGAGGACATGGAACAATAAAAGAGTGTATCGAAGCAGGTGTGCCAATGATTGTATTCCCCTGTAGTTATGATCAGCGCGGAAATGCTGCCAGAGTTGCCTATCATAGGATAGGATTACGAAGTTTGGTATTAAAGAAAACTTTTCGGCAAAGGATTTTTAATAAAGGTGAATCTTATATTGCTTCAGAAGATATAACTTTACTTATTAAAGAAGCGTTAAGTAAACAAGTATACCAAGAGAACATAAAACAGATACGTGAAAAAATAAAAAAGGCAGATGAAATGGAAGAGATACTTCATTATATTTTAGAATTAATTAATGAATAGAGCAAAGGAGTAATATAAATGGATAAGATAATATTAGATATGTATAGTTTGTTGAAACGTATAAGTGATAATTGCACGGAAAATTTTAGCGGCATAGGTATTGTTGTATATGATGAAAGGGTTTTTGACAGTAATTGTCATTGTGATTTGCGCCCTAATAATAAATGCAAAAACTATAATATAAAAGATGAAAGAATCGTTAATTATTTAATTGATGTTTCGGATTATCATAATGATTTACATGATGGTTTTGATATGATTGATAGTAAAGGAAATTTAACACATGTTGCGCAGTATTTTGTGCCACCTATAGTTAAGAGATTTCAGCCAAATTTGAAACATGGGGTTCGTTTACATAGCTCAATATGTGGCTCTGTTTTGGATGGGGTAATATGTATTGGTGTAATTAGTTCTGGGCGAGACATTTATATATTAAGAAATGGGAGTTATGTAAATTTAGAAGAATTGGAGGGATAACAGATGTCAGATAATAAAAGTATTGCTTTAACAATGGAAGAGGTCTGTAGTCTTGCAAAAAAATATGCAATACCTGTAACAGACGTACTATTAATTGCACTGAATAGATATGGTATTCATGCAGAAGTACCTGATAATCGGTTGCGATTTAAATTGAAGCTATTAACTTGTAAAGGAGCATTTTATGTCGCGGTATGTGTAAATACATTTTTGTCTCCTTTTACTCTTCATCATAACAAATTATATTTGGGATCAGAAGTTATTGGGATAGTATTTGATATTGAAAAGGATACTTGTGATTCTACTTATTTCAGGAGAAATCGGACAGAGCTAACCTTAAATTCGAATATGAGAAGTCGCTGCTTTGGATGCACATTTTGTGGTACTTACAAATTAGACGCAGATGATGGCTTTGATATGAGTAGTGACGAAAAAATATATGAATATATAGAGCAATTTATGAAGAATAATGGAATGGCTAATTTAGAGAATTTAGTCCGTTTAACTATTTGTACGGGATGCTTTGCTAGTGAAGAACGTTTAATAGAACATATTCTATCAGTGTATCGAGTGTTTCAACAGTTTGGTTTTAACAAGAGAATTAGATATATTGGTTCTCAAATTCGTTCTGAAAAGGCGATGAGAATATTATCTGAACAGATACGTTCATTTTCATTGTCTTTAACAGTGGAATGTTTTACTAATCGAGAAAGGCGTATGCGTAAAGAAAAGGCGAGCTTGAGTATAGAAGAAATAAAGGAGGTACTGGCGCGCGCTTTAAGATATAATTTTAGCACAAACTATTTATATATTGTTGGGTTGGATGAACTTGAAGATATGAAAAGTGGTATTCAGAATTTATCAAACAAAGTTAATCGTCTACCTGTTTTTCAAATAATGCAAAATTATGTTTCGGATCATGAAAAGGAGAGAGTGGAAGCAGCTAAAAATATTGAATATTATTTACAAGCAAGGCAAATAATAGAAGATTGTTTCAAAACTAATAATTATACACCTCGCATATGGGAAAATTATAGAGGGCTTTTTTATACTCAGTATCAAAACAAGCCATTACCAGGTATAAGGATTTAAAGAAGGTATCGATGTGACACGTGAAATAAATAAATTGATTTTAAGCAGAATTAAACAATTATTATTAGAACATAGGGACACATATCGCGTTGACTTACATTTACATACCTTATATTCATCTGATGGAACACAAACAGTTCTTCAAGCATTAAAAAAGGCAAAAGAAAAACATATAGATATTGTATCAATTGCTGATCACGATAGTATTAGAGCATACTCGGAAATTATGAAAAATAATTATTTTGACAACTCATCTTTACCAATTATTGTTCCGGGAGTTGAATTTACCGTATCTTTTCCAGAGTATTGTGAGCGTTGCCATATATTAAAATATTTTTATGACATAAATGACATAGGATTTATAGGTATTCTTAAACAAAATAGAGAAGCGTTTAATAATAGAATTCATATATGGTTTAAATCTATAGAAAAAAATTTGTGTTTACAGTATTTTTTTTCAAAGTATGATATTAGATGTTCGGAAGAACAATACCGTTTCTATTTAGGTACACACAGAAATCCCATACCCGATTATGCAAATCTAATGGAATATTTATTTTCAATTTTAAGACCTCATGGAATAGGTGTGTGGGATATATACAATAAAATAATAGAACTTAATCAGAATGATTTATGTATTTCACGGAGACATGATGTGGAAAGTGCAATGATACGTTTTTACAAAAAGTATCATCAGCAAGATATAAATGATAATTACAGAAAACTGAGACCTCTTCTTGCTCCAGTAGGCATTGTTGATACATATTATCCGCAATATGATCCCATTGGTTCGCTTTCAATTAATGAATTTGGGCAAGTACCTATAGAATCACTTATGAATTCGGGAGTTAATGTATTTGCTCACCCTAATGCTAATAAGCTTTATTTGATGGAGCAATTAGAAGGTGTCATAAGTGGACTTGAATTAAATGCTCACAGTGATATTGATACTAATCAAAAGATAAAGCAGATTGCGCAAGAGCGTTCACTTGTTGCTACGCGTGGATCTGATAAACATACGGATACAGATGAGTATTATATACAGATGGAATTCTATGACATGAAGTACGGAGAATTGCAAAAATTATATGACTTGTTTAAAAAGTGTATATAAATTGATAAGTAACAGAGAAAGGATTGTATGTTAAGTGAATAAAAGAAAAATAATAAAATTATTAGCTGATTCCTTGAAAATTGAAGTAACTGAATTACAGAAATATGATGAAAATAGCTCTCTTGTAGACCTTGGTTTAGATTCTTTGGGGTTTGTACAGTTTATTGTAAACTTGGAAATGGCATTTGGTATTGAAGTAAACGATGAAGACTTGATACTATCGAAATTATTGACTCTTAATGATCTGTATTTGATGCTTAGCAAATATTTTAAGTCTGAAGACAATAGTAGAAAAGTTATAATTTTAGATTGTGATAATGTGCTTTGGAACGGAGTGGCAGGGGAAGAAGATATAAATGTTCCAGAAGCCTTTGCCCTATTCCATAAGGAGCTGACATCATTAAGAAATCATGGCATTTTATTGTGCTTATGTAGTAAAAATAATGCACAAAATATACAAAATGCTTTTCGCGATTTAAAGATTTCTCTAAAAAAAGAAGATATAGTTTGTGCTAAAATTGGTACAAAAAATAAAGCAGAAAGCATAAAGGAGATTGCTGGGGACTTGAATCTATCTTTAGATAGCTTTGTGTTTATAGATGATAGTGATTATGAAATTGGTTTGGTTCATGCTTTTTTGCCAGATGTTAAGACAATAAAAGTTGAAGAATACGATTCTGAGTTCTTTTTCGATTTACAATCATTATTCAAATCTTTTAATAATAGTACTATAGATCGTACCAAAATGTATCATGATCAAAAAGAACGAGAAAAAGAAAAATTAATTTATAAATCCGTTGATGAATACAATCAATCATTACAAACAGAATGTATATGTGAGTTTGCAGAGGAATCTCAAGCTGAGCGAATTTCAGAATTATCTTTTAGAACAAACCAGTTTAATTTATCTGGAGAGCATTATTCTGTGAATGAGATTTTAGGTTTTCTTAGTGGTAGCGATTATAAGGTATTTATCCTTCAAGCTAAAGACAAGTATGGTGATATGGGGATAGTTGGTGCAGCTGTAGTAGGAGAAAAAGGTGATAAGTACATTATTAAAAATTTTATGTTGTCTTGCAGGGTGTTTGACCGTGGATTTGAATATATATTGCTAGACACAATTCGGAAATGTGTAAAAGGGAAAATGCTTTATGGAATATATAATAAGACAGAAAAAAATGAAATGCGAGGGACCTTTTATGCTGATAATAGGATTAAATGTATTGATAATATTGTTTGATTTGTGGAGAGCATTTATTATAAGGGTCTGCAAAAGAATCGCATGATAAGCATTTTTGGCAATATATATTTCAAGTAGACTTTTTTGTTTATTAGATAATAAGTTGAATTTAGCAGTTTATCTACTGAAAATGTGATATTTTTAAGGTGTTGAATTTACATAACTCTAAGTGTTTTTGCTTGTTGCCAGTACCACTTTAGAGGATAAATGTGATTTCGAATGAAAGTTCTTGTATCAGGATCGAAGAAAGTTTTTGAACAAAGATAGAAAAATGAATATTGAATAATTAGTAAATAAAAAGATGTAAATAAATATGGGTAGGGAGGTGCATTTTAGGACAAACAGAAGTATGTCTATTATTTATATGGGATATTTTATTACTTTATCTGGATTGGATGGTAGTGGAAAGACTACCCAATGTTTAAAATTAAAAAAAAAATGATAAATACCGGTATAACAGTTAATGTAATTCATTTTAAAAAGGTAGATTCATTTCCTTATTTATTTATAGCAAAAAAAAAGGCTCAACAATTTATTGTTTCAAAAAATATTAAAGATATTGTCAAACAAAGAAGTATTTTAAGCGCATATATCTTTTGCGAAAAGGCTAATGATTTAATTTCCTGGTCTCAGAAGTCGTTTGATTTAACTATTATTGATCGGTATTATGAATCGGCATTATGTTATCATTATTTAAGAGGAGAGTTAAGCAAGGAATTGTGTGAAATATACAGTCAATTGATAAAAACAGACTTAAGTGTATTTTTGGATATCTCACCGGATAAATGCATTGAACGATTGGCCAGACGTTCGACTTTATCACCGTATGAAACAAAAGAGTATTTAGAGCAAGCGCATTATTTTTATCACACGAAGTTTAAATCCTTCTGGAAAATAGATGCTTCATTATCTCCTGATGAAATTTCACATCAAATTTATTCGAAAATCATTAAGGCGTATTTTAAAGGACATCTATAGGTATTGTCGATTTGTAAGTTGTATTTTACAATCAAAGTTTATATAATGAGTAAAATGCTATAATTTGGTTAAAAAATAGTAATCAATAGAAAACTGAATTAAAAATTTATGGATAGGGAACGCAGTTTTATGGATAGAATACTGGTGAGAGATAATTTTGTGGAATAAAATATGTGGGTTGAATGATTGTGAGGATATATAAATGTAAATGGAATTCTCTGAATAAGTTCCGGATAAATTTATATATACTGGAGGTTATGTAAAGAGCAGTATCTGTTAAGTGATGTATTGTTTTCTGTCATCATACATTCTAAAAGTTAAGTAACAAGATAAGAATGGAATAACATAATTAATTGGTAAAAATATCAATATTGTAGTAGGAGCTAACTATATAAAAATCAAGTAGTTTTTTAACATTGAATTTTAGTTAGTAACAGTATATACCTTAAAAATATGTGAATAATTATGGATTTTGTGGCACAACAAATAGACCTTGCAAAGAAGGTTCGCTGTAATAAGCTGGGTTGTAATTTTAGCTATATCAGTAACGCAGGATCAAAGACCTGTCTGGTACTTAAAAGATGATAGATGACTCTTAAAAGTTTTCTAATACAGTGCCCCTGAGCACATCTGTGCCCTTTGCCTTCGGCTAACTTTTTCTTGTAATAAGAAGTGAAGACCCTGTTGTGATTGATAACCGGCAAGATAATCTGATACAGCGTTTTTCTCAAATATCGGGAACCTTTCTTGGTTATTGCAGTATGCTGGGCGAGAAACTGACTGGATTCATAGTGATATGGGGCAACACCTGCAAATTTGATGATTTGGGATGCTTTTGTATAGTTGCAAATATCTCCTAACTCCGCTAGAATAGAAGTACCAGAGAAGTGTGAAATTCCTGGTATGGAGAGGATAGGAGAGTTATTTTGCAAGGAGAACTCTTCTATCTTTTTGTCTATTTCAGAAAGTTGTTCTTCTATCATTTCAATCTGACATACAAGGTGTCTGATCTGAATTTCTTCAGCAACAGAAGGTATGCCGACAGAAGCTTTGGCTGCTGCTTTAATCTGTTTGGCAGAAAGTGAAATTCGTTTTCCACGCCCATTGTACTCAAAACATTTCCGGATGGTTCTGATATCGGAGTTTGCAATCTTTTCAGCAGAAGCAAATGTTTTCAAAATATTCATGTAAACAATGTCATACTTTGACCGGAATAAGGAGTTAAATTCAGGAAATACAATATCAATACATTTCTGAAGTCGGGTTTTTGTAGACGTTTAATTCCTCTTTCAGATTGTGATGGTGGCGTGTCAGCTGCTTTTGTTCATAAAGGTCGAAACGGTTTACTTTTGTAATGCGATAAGGTTTTTTACGTGGATTAGATCCGATCACATCACAAATGGTCAGAGAATCAAGGGGATCGTTTTTGGTAATGCCGCCCTGGAGTTTTCTGGTAAGGTCAGTAGTTGTTGGGTTGATCAGAGCAACAGTATAGCGACGGTCAAGAAGATATCTGGGTAAGGCAAAGTGATAATGCCCGGTATCTTCCATGCCGATAAGAAGCTTTGATTTGTCAAACTGCTTAGTTTTCTGATAAGAAATAGGAATCCTTCTTGACTGTTATTAAAAACCGAAGGATTAGCTAGTATTTCTCCAGTTTCTTTGTCAATGATGGAGAAGGTGTGCCGGTTTTTATCGATATCAATTCCGACTAAAATCATGATAATACATTCCTTTCGTAAAAAATATGCAATGTGTTATCTACAGCACTTATTTCGTAAAACCTGGTACAAGATACGAATTCAAGACTCATCTAACTAATCATTATTTATAAATAAGGAGTGGTGAGAACCTCCTACAAGTAGTTAACGCCACAGGAAAATAAGATACAAATCCACATCACATATTTACATCATACAAAGGTACAAAACCGTAATCAACCGCGGATTAAAAGGTTGATAGAAAGGAGAAGGTGTATCTGTAAATGACCATTAGATGAGTCAATTACAATATACCAGGAAATAGATGATCGAGTTTCAGAATATAACTAAAACCTATCGTGTGGCCAAGCGCAAGGCGGGCTTCGGTAATGCAGTAAAAGCTTTGTTTTCTCGAGAATATGAGACGATACACGCTTTAAGTAATGTGAGTTTTCAAGTTGCTGATGGCGAAATAGTTGGATATATTGGACCTAATGGTGCAGGTAAAAGTACCACAGTAAAAATAATGTGCGGAATTCTTACTCCAGATAGTGGAAACTGTATTGTAAACGGCAGAAATCCTTGGAAGGAACGAATAGCATATGTTAGAGAAATTGGAGTAGTATTTGGGCAACGTAGTCAACTTTGGTGGGATGTTCCAATAATTGATAGTTTTGAGCTTTTTAGAGATATGTATAGAATTGAATCTAAGGTTTACAACGAGAACTTGGAAGAACTTTCAACATTATTGGATTTGAGAGAATTACTTAAAACGCCTGCGAGAAATCTTAGCTTAGGACAGCGAATGAGATGTGAAATTGCAGCATCTTTATTGCATAATCCCAAAGTCCTTTTTTTAGATGAGCCAACCATAGGATTGGATGCAATCTCAAAAATTGCAGTACGGAAGTTTGTAAAAAAAATCAACAAAGAACGTGGCACAACGGTGATTATTACTACACATGATATGCAAGATATTGAAGCATTAACAGAAAGGGTTTTACTTATTGGACATGGAAAAATTCTTCTTGATGGAAACATAGATGAGCTTAAGAGAAGGACTTCAACAGAAAAGAAAATAGATATTAAATATGATGGTAAACCGCCTGCAATTTGTAATGGTATGAAATGTCGGAAAATTAAACAAAATCAAATGAGTATTTTTTTAGATCCTCATATCCTGTCTGTTCCTGATGCTATAGCTTTTTTTGCTGCTCATACAGGATTAACAGATATATCAGTTTCAGATATTTCCACTGAAGAAATGGTTGCTACACTTTATAAGGAGTATGATATATGAAAGTTTATTTTTCACTATTCTATATTCGTGTACTTAATGGTTTACAATATCGTACCGTGGTTATTGGAGCGATACTTACGCGATTTGTATGGGGAATGATGGAAATTCTAGCATTCAATGCGCTATACCGTACCGATGGAACAGCATTTGTAATGACCTTTTCGGAGACTGTTTCTTATATTTGGATGCAACAAGCATTATATGTTCTGTTTCAAGTAGTATATAGTGATAGAGAAATAGTAGCATCTATTAATGATGGCTCTGTTGCTTATGAATTAGTGCGACCGATCAAGCTTTATAATAATTGGTTTGCTCAATGTATGGCAAATAGAATTTCACCAACGCTGTTAAATTGTATGCCAGTATTAATTATTGCAGCACTAGTACAACCCAAATATCGGATACATTTTCCACCTTCTGTGAATTTAGTATTGTTTTTGATATCAGCAATTTTGGCTCTTGCTTTGGTTGTCGCGCTGGCATTGATAATGCATATATCAATGTTTTACACTACATCGCCAAGAGGAATCAGGATTATTGTAACCGCTGTAACCACTTTTTTTTCGGGAGGAATAATACCGTTACCATATTTTCCTGAACACGTATTAGCAATTGTTGAATTACTGCCATTTGCTTCCATGCAAAGCACTCCATTACTTATTTATAGTGGTTCACTTACTAGTGGGGAAGTCGTGCAAAGTATCGGAATACAGTGTGTATGGCTATTGGTTTTAATTGTGATAGGGAGAGTTCTTATGAAGCGAACTCTATCAAGAGTTGTTGTCCAAGGGGGATAAATATGAAATTCTATTTAAAGTTGTTTACTATAAATCTAAAAAGTCAAATGCAATATAAAATATCTTTCTGGTTGACAAGTTTGGGACAATTTGTAACAGCATTCACTTCTTTTTTTAGCATACAATTTATTTTCATGCAGGTGAATGCTATAGATCAATTTACTTATGGACAAGTGCTGCTTTGCTTTTCCGTTATTATGATGGCTTTCTCAGTTGGGGAAGCATTGGGGGGAGGATTAGCGACCTTTTCCTATATAGTTAATTCAGGGAATTTTGATCGTATGCTTATAAGGCCTAGGAATGTAATAATGCAGATTATTATTCCTAATATTGATTTAACACGTATTGGATTGTTGATTCAAGGGACAATCGTGATCTGTATTGCAATACCTCTTAGTGGTATTGCATGGAATATTAGTAAAATCATTTTATTAATTGCTATGGTTATTTGCGGAGCGGTTTTGTTTTTTTGCCTATTTCTTATTAAGGCTACAGCATCATTTTTCACAATTGAAAGTTTGGATTTTTTGAATATTTTTACATATGGAACAAGGCAGTTTGGACGTTATCCATTTTCAGTCTATGGATCTAAAATATTATGGATTTTAACATTTTGTATTCCATTAGCTTTGATACAATACTATCCGCTTTTATATTTGACAAATAGAAGTTCATCCTTATGGTATTTTTGTGCCCCTTTTTTATCCTTAATTTTTATCTGTCCATGTTATTTGTTTTTTAAAATGGGATTGCATAGATATAAATCTGCAGGTTCTTGATAGAAAACGACTATATACTAATATGTATTTGGTGAGGAGTTTGTAATGTCAAAAAATAATATATATATAACATATTTGTACAATAGTGGTTTTATTGCTGAAACAGAAAAGCATTTAATGATATTTGATTTTTGCTTAGGGGTATCAGATGTGAATACGATAAATGCAACAGTTTTGAAAAGTAAGCCATATGTTACTGTATTTGTTAGTCATGCACATAGAGACCATTTTAATCCCATGATTCTTAGGTGGCGTGTAAGAAGGCCTGATATTCAATATATTTTTTCGGACGATATTCCAGAATTAGATAATGTAATAAGAATGAGATCAGGAGAAGCGATAGAAATAAACAATATGAATATTATAGCATTACCAAGTACTGATATAGGCGTTAGCTTTTTGGTTACAGTAGACGGGTTTGTAATATACCATGCAGGAGATTTGAATTATTGGAATTGGCAACAAGAAAATAATTCTATAGAAGAATATCAAATTCGTCAACGAAAGGCCAAAATAGCTTTTCAGAGAGCTTTATATCCACTCAGGAAGGAAGAAATTGATGTGGCTTTTTTTCCAGTAGATCCGCAAATTGGTAGTAATTATGACGAAGGGGCAATTTACTTCATAAATAATTTCTCTCCTAAAGTTTTTGTACCCATGCATTTTCGGCGCGAATATGCTGTTTGCGAGAAATTAAGGAAAAAGCTTGGATCTTCTGAAAGCCAAGTTTTCTGTATTTCGCATGTAGGCCAAGTTTTTAGCTATCATAAAGGATAATATTATATTAGCCTTAGTTATGTATTACTGAAATTTGTAAAATAAAAAATTTAAAAGAGGGATGCTTATGAATAATAAACAAATTTTTAATTACAATGTCGAAGTATATGATAAAGCTCGCCCGCAATATCCACAAGAACTCTTTAAAGATATATTATTATATTCAGCAATTGGGTCTCAAAGTAAAGTCTTAGAAATTGGGATTGGTACAGGGCAGGCTACAAAACCTTTTTTAAATATGGGAAGCATTGTGACTGCAATTGATATAGGAGATAAACTAATTGATTATGTGGCTGAGAAATATCATAGCTTTAATAATTTTCACGCTATATGTGATGATTTTGTTAAATATGATTTTAATCATAGTCGATTTGATTTAATTATTTGCGCTACAGCATTCCATTGGCTCCCAAAAGATCTGGCTTATAAAAAAATTATGGCATTATTAAAGCCAGGTGGTACAGCTGCATTATTTTGGAATCATCCCTTCCCTAATAGGACAACAGACGTCAGTAATTTAGTAAATCAAAAGGTTTATGAAAAATACCGGCCTGAATCAAAACCGCCAATAGAGTTTTCAGAAGCTGATTGTTCACAACGTTGCGAAGAATTAGTAAAATATGGTTTTTTTGATGTTCAAACAAAATTGTACCATAGGGTTCGTACTCTTACCTCTGATGAGTATATTTCTTTAATTAAAACATATTCAGATCATAGAAAGCTGCCTGTAAATAGACAGGTAGAATTTGAGAATGCAATGAAAGAAGAACTGGATAAGATTGGTGGGAAAATCAATATCTACGATACACTGGACTTGTATTTAGGAAGGAGGTAATTGATTTAATGTGTAGATCAGGTATATTTAATAATTTGGGAGTGCCAGATAATCAAGTGCTACTTCAAGATGTATATGAAGAATGTAAAGTGGTCTATGAATATGAAAAAAATATAATTTTAAAGTTATTAGGGAATATGTGCATTGCGATTGAACATGTGGGAAGTACTTCTGTTAAGGGGATGGTTGCAAAACCAATTATTGATATAGCCGTCGGAGTCCATGATTTGAATATTCTAAAAAAAATTCCTGCGATAATGATAAATGGAGGGTACCATCATTTGAGTGAACATGGTGACAATGATCGATTATTATTCATAAAAAAGAAGCAGGGTAAATGCTTTTTACATATCCATGTAGAAATATATCAAGGTGAATCGTGGGAGAATCATTTGCTTTTTAAGGAGTACTTGCAAAAGAATTTAAAAGCGCTGTCGGAATACAATCGATTAAAAAAGGATTTAGCAGCAAGATTTTCTGATGATAGAAAACAATATACTAGCGGCAAAGCTGACTTTATTCAATCTTGTCTTGGCGAAATAAGAAACATTCAGTATATTAAATAAAAATATTGTTAATATGTAACAATGAACGAGTGAGAGATAAATAATGGAAGCAAGCTTTGCTGGTGAGGAGGGCTAACATAGAAAAATTAACAGAATGTGTATAGTTTTAAAGATTATTTCTATATATTATGTATGTGATGCAGAGGTGAAAGTAGATCAGCTTATTTTAGGCAATATCACATAAAGGAGCTTCCTGTATAGTTTAAAGTGTGGACGTTGAAAAATGAAAATACCTCAGAGTACAATAAGACTACTGACTTGGCGAGTTGGTAAAATCTTATTGAACAGAGAGGTATCTATAATGAAGTTTAACACACAGAACGAAAAATTGAAGCGATTACAGAAACAACTTTGGTACTCGGGATCGATGTCGGAAGTGAAGCACACTATGCCAGAGCTTTTGATTATAGAGGTATCGAGTATTCAAAGAAACCTTTTAAATTTAGTAATAAAGAAGCTGGATTTGTGACATTGAAAGCGTGGATCCTGGACATCAAAGAAAAACATGGCAAGGATAAGGTGGTTCCGGGAATGGAACCTACCGGTCACTATTGGTTCAATCTCGGCAAGTTTCTTCAGGATAACGAGATGAAACCGGTGCTTGTGAATCCTCACCATGTAAAAAAATCAAAAGAACTCGACGATAATCATCCGACGAAGAACGATCGTAAGGATCCTAAAGTTATTGCAGGACTGGTTCGGGAGGGACGCTATATGATCCCATATCTGCCTGACGGTGTTTATGCTGATCTTAGAACAGCATCGAACATGAGATTTTAGTTACAAGGGGAACTTACAAGAATTCACAATCGGATCAGTCGTTGGTTCAACATATATTTTCCTGAATATAAGACGGTATACGGAAAACCAGATGCCAAAAGCGGAATGCTGATTCTCAAGAAGGCTCCACTTCCGAAAGACATCCTGACGTTAGGTGTCGAGGGAGTGAACCAGATCTGGCGGGATGCAAAGATTCGTGCAGTTGGAAAAGCGCGGGCAAAGACCCTGGTAGAGGCTGCAGAGCACAGCGTTGGAAGTAACGAAGGAGAGGTATCGGCAAGAATGGAGCTCCGAATGCTTCTGGAGGATTATGAATCCAGAAATACACGTCTGCAGTAGGTAATGGCTCTGATCGAAGAGCTGATAAAACAGATTCCGATGGCGGAAAAGCTTTTGGAAATCAAGGGTGTAGGAATCAGAACAGTATCTGGATTCCTTGCAGAAGTTGGAGACATCAGCCGCTTCAATAACCCGAAAGAACTACAGAAACTTGCAGGGTTGGCACTGGTAGAAAATAGTTCCGGTAAGCATAAGGGCGAGACAACAATAAGCAGACGAGGTCGTAAGAGACTTAGATATTTGCTCTTTGAGGTTGCAATGTCGCTTGTGGCAAAGAATAAGGAATTCGGTGAATTGCATCACTACTACACGACCAGAAAGCTGAATCCATTAAAGAAGATGCAGTCACTCATGGCTGTAGCAGCCAAGTTGCTCCGAGTCTTTTTTGCAATGCTGACGAAAGGTGTGGACTATGATCCCCAAAAGATGATCAGTGATATCAAAAGACCGGCAGTTTATTTGCAGGCAGCCAAAACGAAACAGATAACCATATAGGAGATTGCCATGAAGGCAGTCACGGAACAAAGCAGAATGTAACAGATAACGTCCACTGATCACAGTGCTGATACAGGAAGCGAGTCAGTAATCAATGATACAAAGAATGAGCCAGTAGTCGTCAGGAATGACCACCATAGGGCAAAGACCCAGCAAAGGAGCATAGCTGACACCCTGGCTATGGGCAGGCAGGACGAAGGAAGTTAGGACCTCTGGAGACAGAGATGATCCTGGTGGATATAGGAGGTTAGCTGCCATAGAGGGGCGGGTATACACAAGGCCAGTAAAGCGAAAATCAAAGACGTTCTATTTTGTGTACCCTTTATCCGCTATTTCAGTACCTGATACATCGAAATGCTCATAACTCCGGCTTATTCTCTGAGATTTATAGGGCTGAAAAGCCCGTGGTTTCAACAAAAAATACTTGATTATATGAGGAGATGGTTTTGAATGATTAAATGTGAAAATTAGTGAATATGATATGGAAAAAGATGGAAAAATAACATGCTTAAAGAGTATAAAAAGAATAATAGTTCCTGAGAATTAAAAGATAAATTTTGAATGGCAAAGAAAAACTAAGATAAAATATAGCATAATAATTCAAGAAAGGATTGTAAAAGTATGTCAAAGAATGATATTTGTGAAAAGGTAATGGGAATTTTAAAACAAATTTTAGATTATAATAATGGTTTAATACCGACAACTTATACAGAAGAGTTTGGGGAAAGACTTAGTTCAATTGAATTTGTAACTTTTATTGTTGAAATTGAAAGCGAATTTGAGATAGAAATAGATGATGATGATTTTGAACTAAATAATATGGATACAGTAGAAAAAATTGCTAATTTAGTTACAAGATATTTATCGGAAGAAGCTTCTCAATAAAGTTGAGGTATTTAAATATGAAAAGAGAGAATAGTATGATAGTTGATCCGAGTCATAGCTTTTTAGATATGCCTCTTGGGGAACCATTTATTTGTTCTTTTAGTGGGGGGAAGGATAGTGTCTTAGCGTTATCATTGGCTAGTGAAAAAGGGAATGCTAAAGGATTAATTCATTGGAGTAATAAACTTACAAGTACGTCCACTTTTCATGAACAGTCAATTTCTATAGTTAAGCAGCAAGCTTTAAACTTAGACTTACCGCTTACAATCACATCTTTTTCCCCGAAAGAACATCGGTTAGAGCTACTTAAAATATATGAAGATTTTGCATCACAAGGAATTAAAAGTATTGTTTTTGGTGATATTTATTTGATGGATTCTGTGAAGCTGCAGTCAATTTTATGTAAAAAAGCAGGATTAATTCCCAGGTATCCTCTTTGGGAAAGGAATTACGCTGATTTAATGCGGAATATTAATAAACATGAAATTATAAGTATAATTTCAAGAATTAACATTGAGAAATTAGATTCGAAATGGTTAGGAGTTGCATTTAATCAGGAAGTATATCAAGAATTTATGAAATTGGATATTGATCCATTTGGAGAAAATGGCGAATTTCATACAACAGTTGTTGATGGAAAAATATTTAAAAATCCTTTAAAGTATAGCATTAATACAACTGAAAATACGAGTATAAATTTAAGTATACATAGTTTATCAGATAACACACTTAAGCTGATTTAAGTTTTGAAAGGATATCCTATTATGACATATAAACTAGAGAATCTTTTTGGCTATCGTTTTTTCGAAAAAAAAGAAGGACCATTAGTTACAATAAGAAAGTACACCAAAAAGGAAGTGGATGAAATTGGGAAACGGGCAGGAATAACAAATATACAAGAGATATATGATAACCGTGTAATTATCGAAAATTGGTTATATAGGCAATTTGTAAAAAAGGGGGGGCAACCCCAAATTAAAATCCCTTACTATGCTGCTGTATATGATGAACTTCCAGCGGATAATCAATTACATGTGCGTTTTCAGGAGCCTCAATGTATTCGTATACCGATGAGTGCTTTCCCTAAAAATTGTGTAAGCTTTACATATGGACAATCTCCTAGAGCTCTAACGAGAAAAGACAATCATCCAACTAGACGCAAACTATTAACATGGGAAGAAGCAGAATGGGCAATCAACAAATTTCCATATGATCATAACGAAGGTACATGGTTGGAAATGCAAATATGGGAAGAAAGTACTATTCAGCATTTTTATAATAATAAAAATAATCTATATGTTAAAGATTTTAATGTTTCTCAGAGGATGTCAGAAGCAACAAAACAGATGGTATATATGAAATATTTTCCCTATATACGGATGTTACCATCGAGATTGTTTTTCGACGCTAATTCTGTGCACGGTGTGATGCATGCATTACGAGTATTTGTATTGGCTGATAAATTGGCCGAAGATCAGAAGCTAGATATTCAATTGAAGAGTATTCTTCAATGCAGTGCCTTATATCATGATATTGGACGTAATAATGATCAAATTGATGATTTTCATGGATATAGGAGCTATGAAGAAATACGAAAATTTGGCATTGTTCTTCAAAAATTTCCATTTAAACTGCAAGAAATTATGAGATTTGTTATTGAAAATCATCCATTTGATGATCAGAAAGCAGTAGAGAATATAAAAAAATATAGTTTGGGTGATTCAGAGCGTATTGAAGCAATGAAAGTATTACATATTTTAAAAGATGCAGATACCCTTGATCGTTGTAGATTTGGTCATATCAATTTAGATTATTTAGCTCTGGAAGACTCAAGAAAATATGTTTCTTTCGCATATCAGTTACTTACGATATTTCGCGAAAAAATATAATAAGTGTTTATATAATAAAAAAGGAAAATGCATTATGATTCTAAATGGTTATTACTTATTTGTTTACTCAGAAATAGATCCGGTATTAAATGTTTTAGGAAAGTCTAGAAGACATGACCATTGTCTTTCGGTTTTTTACAAGAATGATATGGATATTACATTGATCTGTCATCATGAATTTGAAAGATATAGTGGTTTTAAACATCATAATATAGCTTTTTATAGTAAAGAAGATGCAGAGATATTTATTAATACATTATTAGAACCATATTCTTTATCTATAAATGATTTTGTTGGAATATATGGTTTACCGGGACTGACAGCAGATACAGATATATCGTATACAAGTATAAATGATATTAAAGATATTTCATATCATTCAATCTGTCACTTATTTTCAAGTTTGTGTATGGATACCGAAAAGTTTTATAACAACATAATTCTTTCGCTTTCATTTGATGGAGGACCTGATGCTCTTATTGATAAAAAAATTGATGGAAAATATTATTTTTGTGGTGCGTTATCATACAAGGGAGAGATAAAATACTTTCCTATTTCATCTCCCGGCGGTTATTGGTTATATTTGAGTGATTATTTTGATATGCCAGAAGGAACCTTAATGGCATTAGCGTATGCTACAAAGGCAAAAAGCTTGGAAACATTTAAGCCACTTTCAAATTATTATAAAGCATCAGATAGGACGATATTTATTGATGAAATAAACAAAATAATTGATCGAATCATGGGATATAGCGATTCGGATGAAGGAGTACTATTTGTTAAAGAAAATGATACGAGGTTTTCAGAAGTAGAAACTAAAATTAGTATGATTGTTAAGGTAATTCAAGAGTTATCGATAAAAAATGTATTTACGCAAATTGACAAAATATTATTAGATTATTCGCTTATTTCTTCTGATATTATGGTTGCGTTATCGGGTGGTTACGCTCTAAATTGTCCAACAAATTCTAAAATAATGGAAAAATATCATTTCAAAGGACAGTTATGTGTGCCATGTATAAATGATAGTGGACTTAGCTTGGGAATGGGGTTGTATTACTTCTTTAAAAATTGTAAACAGTTTAATTTTAAGTTAAGTAGTGCTTACTATGGTTATAACGATAAAGAAAATCTTTTTGGCACAATTGATGACTTTAGATACTTTATAGCAGATGTAACTAGGGGCATATCCCAAGCATCCAATGATATCCAAAAATCACCTGTTGTATGGATAGATGGGAATGCGGAAATTGGACCTAGGGCCTTGGGCCATAGAAGTATATTAGCAAACCCAATGAATATGGAACATAAAAATTTACTTAATTTATATAAGCAAAGAGAATGGTGGCGACCAGTAGCTCCGATTATTTTAGAAAAGTATGTAAAAGAATGGTTTGAAAATGGTTTTTCTTCGCCGTATATGTTGAATAATTTTTGTGTGGATAGTACTTTATCTGATCATGTTTTGGGAATACTCCATCTTGATGGCACGGCGCGAGTACAGACCATTGATTACAATTTAGATAATAAGCTTTGGAAAGTAGTTTCTGATTTTTATGAGTTAACTGGAATTCCGATAATTAGTAATACTTCTTTAAATGATAAAGGAGAACCTATCGTTAATACCATTGCGCAAGCTTTAAATTTTGCATTACGAAAAAAAATAAAAATAGTTTATGCATATGGGTATAGAATTGAATTATGTAATCATAAAGATTATGGGGAAAAGAGTCCCCTGATAAGATTTAATAATTTATTCATATCCCATGTAAAAGAATATAAGAAAATTATCAAACAAATTAATCCACACGGTCTTTCAAAAACAGAATTGCTTATTTATATGTATAGTCCATCATTATCGGTCTACGATATAAAAAATTATACAGAGGCAATGACAGTGCGCAATATTGTTAGAAAGCTGAAAAGAGTTAGTGGTGATTTAAAATTTTTTGAAGTATAAGATTGCTATACTAAGAGATTGATAATGCTGTGTAATATTATTAAATTTATAGCTTCAAAGGATTTGGCTTTAGGAAATAAAAGACATTTCTTAGCTGAATATATCTAATAATACAGATAAAAAGAAAGGATATAATTCATTCAATTCTCCAGAATTAAAGTGTAACTGAGCAAATTAGTAGGGATTTTTAAGGCTAAGCCAGTTGTAAATAACTATATGTCTGAATCTCTTGTATTATACTCAGATTTCTGGATGACGTATAATTAATTTCGCAAAATCAATTTCATAAAAATAGACATGGTCTATAGTCGTTTGGTAGAATTAAGTCACCACAACAAAACCCATCAAAGGAGGCTATAGAACCATGTCTGATAAGATTATACAGCTAAATGAAGATTTAATAAAGCACGATTTAAAGGATCTTGTCCGCAGCAGTGTGGAAGAAACCTTAAATGCCCTGCTCGATAAGGAAGCCGATGAATTAGTCAACGCTGAAAATATGAGCGCTCCTCTGACCGCCAGGGATACCGCTCCGGCCATTACAAGCGAAATCTCCATACTACCGCAGGGGAAGTCGAACGGAAGGCTCCTAAACTGAAAGGGGTCCCTTTCGAGACAGCCATCATCGAAAGATATCGCCGCAGGGAATCTTCCGTGGAAGAGGCTCTTATCGAGATGTATCTGGCCGGTGTATCTGTCCGGCGTGTGGAGGATATCACCGAGGCTTTATGGGGAACGAAAGTATCCCCCGGAACCATCAGCAACCTGAATAAAAAGGCTTATGAGCATATCGAGATCTGGCGTACCCATCCGCTTTCCGGGAATTATCCGTATGTTTACGTAGATGGTGTTTACCTGAAACGCAGCTGGGGGGGCGAGATCCAGAACGTTTCTGTTCCCGTTGCCATTGGCGTCAGCCAAGATGGCTGTCGGGAGATCCTTGGCGCTGCGGAAGGCATGAAAGAGGATCGTGAGAGCTGGCGTTCTTTCTTTGTATGGCTGAAAGAACGAGGGCTTACTGGCGTACGTCTGACCATCGGTGATAAAAATCTCGGTATGCTGGAGACCATTCCGGAAGTCTTTCCGGAGGCCAGATATCAGCGCTGTACTGTTCATTTTTACAGAAATATATTTTCTGTTACACCCCGGAACAAGATGAAAACGGTAGCGCTTATGCTCAAGGCGATCCATGCGCAAGAAAGCAAGAAAGCTGCCCGTGAAAAAGCAATCCAGGCAGCGGAGAAGCTCCGAGCCAGGAAGCTTGCCAAAGCTACCAGGAAGGTGGAGGATGGAATCGAAGAAACCTTAACCCTATATGGATTTTCCTACGCAGCATTGGACCCGGATTCGGACCAATAATGCGATTAAGCGCCTCAACCGTGAGATTAAACGCCGTACAAAAGCAATCGGCGCTTTTCCCGACGGGCAGAGTGCCTTGATGCTCGTATATCCCAGACTGCGTCATGTAGCAGGAACCAGTTGGGAAGCCAGACGCTATATGAATATGGATCATCTTTTCAAATTAGAAGAGGATCTGCTGTCTGATATCATAGCCGGCTGACTATCGGCTGCCAAACGGCTAGGTTCTGATTTTGCGAAAAACTATTGACACTATCGATTTGTGATTACTCATTATAGATCCGTAATGATAAGTATCTATATAAATACGAATTCAGTAATACAGCCTTACATTCAAAGGCTTAGAGTAACTTGTATAGTAAAGACAATCATTAGCATTTAATGCTATTAGCTACTAGATACTGTAAATGACAAATATGTTAAAATACGGTGGGGTGAAACTTCTATATAGAAACGTTATATAGGCAAAAATAGGATAACCGAATGTAATATTGACAATCAGGTTATTGTAAATCGTGTAAAGATTTGAATAACGGTTTGCGGTTTGTGATACTGTACATATAACAATATTTTATATCTATGAATTTAAAGTTACTATTGACTATCTCATTATTATTCAATTAGGAGAGTTAGGTATGACACATACAAGATATAATAATTACGTGGATTTACACTTGCATACCACTGCATCAGATGGGAGGCTTCTCCCAAGTGAATTAGTAGAGCAAGCTATTATAAAAGGGAGATCTGCAATAGCAATTACTGATCATGACACCACTGCAGGGATAAATTCTGCAATTGCTACAGCTAGCAATCACAATATTGAAGTAATAGCTGGTGTTGAGTTTTCTGTCCAATTTGTACCCACGATGCATATTTTAGCACTTTATGTTGATATCGAAAATATTGATCTAAAGAAAGAATTAAATAGACTAGAAAAAGTACGTTGTCGTTTAATCGCAAAAGCGTTTTATAGAATACGGCAGTTTGGTATTAACATCTCACCTTATAAGCTGAGGGAAGTCGTTGGAGCTATTACTATCTCCAATTTGAAGATGTATCTTATTTCAGAAAACATGATAAGTAAAGGAAGTGATATTGATATAGCCCTTCAGGATATTTTAAATGATTGGAAGAAGGCGCTTCCAAGTCCGAAAGAGTGTATATCATTAATTCATAAATGTGGTGGGCTTGCTTTTTTAGCACATCCTATTTTATTAGGGTATTCAAATGAAATGTTAGAAACTATTATATGCAATTTAAAACAATGGGGGTTAGATGGGATTGAGGTAGAACATCCAGCGCATTCTAGTGTTGAGCGTAAACAACTTGATAAAATGTTACAAAAATATTCGTTGATAAAAAGTGGAGGTAGTGATTATCATGGAAACAAATACAATATGGATGAAACCATAGAAATTTCTCATGATATTCTGAAACAAATAAAATTTTTACGAAAGGAGAAATACGATGTTTGAATGCCCAAAAGTTTTGTTCATTAATTGTTTGGGAAGTTATTTCTATAGTATTCTACAATCTATCGGGGGAACAATAGCTGAAAAAGAATTATTATGTTATTTATCATCTGGTGCTTTAAGATATGAAAAATTGAATCCAGACGAGGTATATGAGAAGTATAAACAAAATCCTTGGGGCTATCAACCAATTAAAATAAAAAATAGCTGTGGGAAAGATATGAGCATAGATAGTTCTTTTTTTAAATTTTTGCTTTGGAATTTTAATATATCTACTCAAGTGAAAACTATAGAAAACGTTGAGTACTTAATAAATGATTTGATAAATAATTATAATAGTGGAATAGCTTGTATATGTAATATTGACGAATATTATCTTCCTAGTAATAATGAAACTTTTCAAAAAAAACATAATAAGCATTTTTTGCTTATGGATAAAATTGATTTGAAAGAAAAGTCTGTTAGACTGATTGATTCCGAAAATGCGCGACCAATCATTTTAAAGTATGAAGAGCTAAATAGCTGTATTGTTAAAAGTCTTTATAAAAATAAACTATTATATACAATTGACTATAAAGGCTATAAATTAAACAATTATTCATCTACATGTTTTTTTAATTTGAATATGCTATTTAGTTTAATGTATTCTATGCAAGAATTAATGATGGAAATGATTGAAATACAAAATAAAAATGAAAAAATAGAGTATTATTTCTGTGGATATTATTATACGATATTGTCTAAGATAATACCATATTTTATTATGATAACTGCTTTACTGCAAAAAGATGACGAAAATTTATACTTAGAAAGCAAGCTAATATTAAAAGAACTTAGAGGATTAATTAATTTTATGCGATTAAAGATCTTTAAGAGGCAATATGATTTGAAGCCGATTTTAAGAAAGATACAGATAACACTTAACAACTGTGAGTCTTTGGGGCTTAAAATATAATAACAAAGGGGGAATTGATAATGAATACTAGCCAATATTATCTGAGCTGTGAACATTTGGAATATAATGTTGTGTTTTTTACAGATCGTATTCGTGTATGTTGTGGAGATGAAATAAGAAGATCTAATTCTTTGCTTCCGGGAATTGCAATTGATGATATAAATCTTGACAATTTGGATGATTTGTTATCAGAATTTCGTCAGTATAAGGAGCAAATTGTGAGAGATATTAATTCGAATAAACCGATAATTTGTAAAGGGTGTAAATATTTACGCAAAGATTATTGGGAAAAAAGCGCTACTTTTAAGTTGGTAAATTTTTCGACTGATTATCCTTGTAACTTGAAATGTTCATACTGTTTTCAAAATTCTAAAGACTATAATTACAAAACTAATTACGATATTTATAAGCTCATTTCCAAGGTATTACAAAGCAAATTTATATCTAAACAAACACAGTTTATTTATGCTTGCGGTGAGCTTGGCATCCATCCCAAAGCGCAAGAATTGATACAATTTTTTGAAGGAAACAAGGTATCTTTTTTTACTAATGCAACAAAATATTTTGAATCCATGCATCAGTTGATATGTAAACCTCAGAATAGTATGCTTGTAAGTATAGACAGCGGAACAAAAGAAACCTACAGGAAAATTAAAGGTGCAGATTTGTTTGAGACTGTGTGTGAAAATCTTTGTTGCTATGCAAAAAATAATGGGAATGTTATATTAAAATACATTTTGACACATGGAAATACTAGTATGGATGATTTAAATGGCTTTATTGATTTTTGCGTTAAGGCTAATATACATAATATTAGGATTGTATATGATTGGAATATTACGGTGGCAAATAGTCAAATGCAAAATGCTGCAATTTATTTATTACATAAAGCTAAAAAGAGAAAAATAAATTGCTATGTAGACGAATCTTTTACATGTGAGCGGATGTGATATAGCGTGTATGAATCTAGACATATGGATGAATTTTATAAAATAAAAATTTGCAATGCAGTTCAGCAAGAATATGGTTTGCATATATACAAAATAGCTCCAGCTAACCGAGGAGTTTATGGAGAAACATGGATTTTATATGCTAACCACTTAAGATATTTTGTGAAGATTGATTATTCGTCGGATCACCAAAAGATATTTGCAGAGAATTTAAATGTTCTTTCTTATCTAAAAGAGCAAGGAATTAGTTTTGTTAGTAGTGTTATAAAAAATAGAACGGGAGAGAATTATATTTTTTTTGATGGTGGAGTATTAGCAGTGTTTGATTTTATTGATGGAGAACTCTCAAAATCATATCGAAAAGAGTCACTTTTTGAAATGTTAGCCCAAATTTATCTTATTCCACCATTAAATATTAAAATAGCACAAGAGGATTTTAGTACGGATTGTGTAAATTATGTAATTGAAAATATGAAACGGTTAGAAGAACTGGATGAACATAAAGATTTAATTTTAGACTATGCTTACCGCCTTTTTGAATGGGCAGATTTTTGCAGAAAAGATCTAACAAATTTATTTATTACTCATGGAGATAGTGGAAGTAATATTATAAAGAATAATGGAAAGCTATATATTATCGATTGGGATACGCCAAAACTAGCTGGTCCAGAGCGAGATGCATGGATGTTTGTAAAGGATATTTCTGATATAGCATTATTTAATTCTGCATTATTTAATTCGGATATAAAATATTCTATAAAAAAAGAAAGATTGGCATTTTATTGTTATTATAATTATTTTTATTATTTAAAAGATCATTTATTCCATTTTATAAGCACAAAAGATGATATGATGAAGAGAAGAATTCGAGGGTTTGTTCGACGGTTTTTCTTTAAAGGATGGATTATTCAGCAAATAAGTATTATTGAAAATTTGTAATGATGAGTTTTGTTTTTAGTCAAAAATAAAATTATTTGGCTATATAGTCTTCTGATTTCAATATGAATGGGGGAGAATCGTAAATTAATAGGTGACGTGCTAGATGTAAAAGATATATTTCAATTCGAAATGCATTTGCACAATAAACGGCTTTAATTCAAAATACCTTTAGTTTTGATTTGGGACTACGGTAGTTAATCATATTATTTTTTTTATATTAGGTTAAGGTGATGATTGTATGAATCGATTATATGAGTTTCTAACTAATGCAGGAGTATCTCCTGCTAAATATTTGTATGAGAATGAATGCTTTTATGCATTATTAGATTTAAAACTTCAGAATGAATTTGCTCTATATGCAAAGCGGGATCTTCGAGCGAATAGTTTGGTAATACGTGAACGCTATAAACTTATACAAGACGTTTTTGAGGTTATTAAAGATATGGATTATGCTGTGATTAAAGGTGCTGTTTTGTCTCAAAGTGCATATGGAAATATAGCATATCGTAAAAGTGGTGATGTGGATTTATTTGTCTCACCAAAAGATATTAGTGAATTTAAAATTCGCTTGAAGTCTTTGGGATTTATACAAGGGTATATAAACGGAGGTATTGTAAAAGCGTTATCGAGACAGGAAATTATCTTTCATTCAACCTTGACACATCAACTAGCACCTTTTTGTCGTCAGGAATTCGGTTTATTTAATAAGGCTGTTGAAATAGATATAAATTTTAATATTATGTGGGGAGAAAGCGACATAAATATGGGGATAGATAGGTTTAAGGATGGAATAATAAAGGAAAAAATTCTGGGCAATCCTATAAAGAAGTTGTGTCCTATTTATGAGTTTATTGTACTTTGTTTGCACCATTATAAAGATTTGAATTCGATCTATTTATTATATACTCGAGGATTTCAAGTTAAACATTTAAGTGATATATATTATTACTTAATGAATCATATAGACATTACACCTAAAAAACTTTTTGATGTGACGCAGAAATACAATGTCGGAGCTTATGTTTATAATTGCATTGCGTATGCTTTTTGTTTATTTGATGATGATTATTTGATTCCATTTTTAAAAATCTTATCAAATGATTATGCTCAATATCTGTTTCAATCATTTGGCCTAAATGAGTTAGAAAGACAACAATGGAGAATCCCATTTGAAAAACGCATAGTTTCAACTGAATTACATAAAAGTTTGTGTGAAGTATTATCAGCAGAGGATCTAAAAAAAATAGAGACTAATACATTAATGATGCATTCATTTTAAAGGTGATTAAAGTAATGTGTTGATTCAGATATAAAAATGAAACAAAAGTGAATAAGTGATATGATATCCTCAAATAGGAGACGAAAATATAAAAATCTACTTGGAGGATCTTATGTTTAAGAAAAAGAAAATTAGCAAAGCAAAGATAGCATGTCGTGGATCGTGTAGAAGGAGACGTTGGCTAATAAATGCTATCCGGGTTTTTCAAAGAATATCAGCAGAGTGGGACAGAAAAGTACTGGAAAATTGTGCATCACAGAAAGATCTGGGGGGATTTTTCCATGTTAAAAAATTACCTAATTAAAGATATAAAAAGTCCAGCTAATAAATGTCAATAGCTAAATGAAAAGTATTTTTCTCTTAAAAAAGGGCGCACTTATCCCTTGGTGTAAATATCATTTTTTCAAAAGATATTGTTTTGTTGGATTTACAGTATTTTATGCAGCTATGTCGTATTTAGCAGCATTGTATTGTTGGATATGCTCCTGTGGAGTAATGATTTCAAAAGGTTTGTTATCTCTTAGTATTGCAAATATCATGTTGCATACCTTGTGAGAAACAGCACCCATTGCAACAAGCTTTGGCTTTGATTCACATTTTTTGCGATAGTAATCACGGAGTACAGGATTTTTAGCCTCTCCTGTGTGGGATGTACCGATGCTTTGTAAAGTAAGTGTATGAATAACTCGTCGGGCGACAGCAGAACCTCTTTTCGACATTTGAATTTTGCTGCCTTCAAATTTGCCGGATTGTTTTACTGCCGGATCCAGACCAAAGTAAGCAAAAAGCTGTTTTGACTTTGAAAAAGCAGAAAAATCACCAATCTCTCCCATAAGGGATACGGCAGATAAAAAACCAGCCCCTTTAAACGTTTCGATTAAGTGGATCTGTTTGACAAAATTAGTATCTTCATTGGCATTTACGAGCTCATGCATTGCTTCCAGAATGCTGTTGATTTCTTCATCATATTTGCGAATGAAACTGATATACAGGCGAATCCGCTTGATGTTGCTGTCAATGATGTAACCGAACTCATTCGCTTCATTAGCAGCGCGGATAATGGCATTATACTTGTTCTGAGCATATGTAAGTCCAAAGCGGGCAGTTGACTTGATACTGTCAATAATCTCTTGTTTGTCTGCTTCAATAAAAGCAGATGGAGACGTATAAGTTTCCAATAACGTAAGAGATGTATTAATTGTAACTTTGGAGAAAATGCCAAGATATTGTGGAAAAGCCATACGCAGTTCTCCTTGAAGCTTGTTCACATAAGCACTGCGGTTATCCATTAAATAGTAGTATTTATGACAGAGATTGCGGCAGTTCAGAGCAAGGTCAGAAGGCATGAGAGAAACCTTAGTGATAGTATAAAAATAGTACAAAGTAAAGATGCCATGTATACCTAAATCATGTATGATAAGAGATGATACGAAGGAGGAAACATAGTCATGGCAAAAGGTACGAAATATGATCAGCAGTTTAAGGAGAGCGCAGTCAGATATCGTCTGGATCATCCAGAACTCACACTCAAGAAAGCGGCTGAGAATCTGGGAATCAGTGATTCCGCTCTCAAAACATGGCTCCGGACAGCCAAGGAACATGAAGGCTGTGTGCCAACAAGAGGATCTGGAAATTATTCCAGCGATGAGGCGAAAGAGATCGCACGTCTCCAAAGAGAGCTAAGGGATACAAAGGATGCCCTTGAAATTCTAAAAAAAGCCATCAGTATCCTGGGGAAATGACAGAGGCTGTTTATACTGCCACAGCAGAGTATATTCTGGAAATGGCGCAGCGTCCGGCGAAGCACCGTGTCTCTGTCAGTGGGGTACTGAAACGTCTTGGTGTTTCACGATCCGGTTATAACGCATGGAAAAAAAGATGCCCTTCTGCTACTGAAAAACATCCCGGGGAGGTCAAAGAAAAAATTTTGAAAATCTATGAGGATTCCCACCAAAACTATGGCGCTCCTAAAATCACCAGGGAATTGTGGAAAGACGGCGAAAAAATTGCAGTAAAAACAGTTGCGAATTATATGCGGCAGATGGGGATCAAAGCACAAAGGGTAAAGCCCTACGCACAAACTACTATAGATTCTGATTTCAGCAAGGAGCTGCACAATATTCTGCAGCAGCAGTTCAATCCGGAACAGCCGGATGCAGTATGGGTGTCGGATATCACATATATTTGGACATTTGAAGGCTTGGTATACTTGACTAGCATTATGGATCTGTATTCCCGAAAAATCATTGCATGGGTACTCAACGAAACTCTGGGAGCATCCCATGTAGTGGACTGCGTAGAGAAAGCAAAGAGAACACGCAGCATTACACAGCCGCTGATTATACATACAGACAGAGGCTGCCAGTATGTATCAGACGCGTTTCGTCAGGCAACAGATGGGATGATAAACAGTTATTCAAAGAAAGCATATCTATGGGATAATGCGTGTATCGAATCCTTCCATGCGTTACTGAAAATGGAATGGATTAACCGCTTTAAAATTTTTAACTACCGGCATGCATATAAGTTGGTATTTGAATATATTGAAACATTTTATAATACAGTGCGGAGCCACAGTCATTGTGGATATCTTTCGCCTGATCAATATGAGGAGAAGTATTATGCAGCATTAGACGAAAAAGCAGAAGCTTTGGCAGGGTAAGCCAACCTTAAAAAGGCATATTTAATTTGTACTTTTTCTTGACATAGGACCAATGGTGAAAATCGGACAGCTTTGTTTAGATCAGGGTGTTCATAATAAAAAACAGATGATATCGTCTAAATGGATAATCCATCGGAAAATATAGTCATAGCAGTTACATCATATTTTAAACCAACAATAGTGGACCGCATAGATTTTATACAAAGATATATTGAGCCATTCATTTTAATTTCATTATCTTAATCCTTGTAACCAAAGAAAAAACAGATGACAATATGATAAATCCGCCGGACTCTGGAGAAGGTTTCCCCTGAAGTCTGGCGGATTTTTGCTCTAAATATATAGACATCTAGCTAAATAGTTGGGAACTTAATGGAAAATCAAAAAAACAATCCCGATCAGAAGTGTTAAAGCCAAAAAGAATAAGGCTGCACCAATTAAGTACCTCTTTGCTGTACTCATTTGATGTACATTATCCAAAATTTCGGTTACTTCCGCAGACATCTCAGTTCCGGCCTTTGAATCATGCTGTGAGTATATATCCATTGGGGCTGTTTCTTTCCCTTTCAGCAGGTAATCAGTCGTCACTCCGAAAATCTCACTTAAACGAATGATTTTTTCACTGTCTGGAAGGGTCTGATCCGTTTCCCGCTTCGACACTGCCTGTCTTGTAACGTTCATCAGAGAGGCGAGTTCTTCCTGAGAAATTCCTTTTACATTTCTCAAATGGATAAGTTGTTTAGATACGCTCATTGTATTATCCTCCTTAAATTTCAGCCGTTCTTGACTGTGCCTAAATATTACATTAATTTCTATTGAATACCAATTTTTTGCTTTTAGAAATACTATGAAGAACTTTTTAATATATATAGATAGTTTAGGAGATTCGCTCTGCTCTTATCAGCTTATAGACATTTTTAATGGGAAAAAAGAAAACACCTTGCTAAAGTGAAAGCCTTCATTTATACTGAATCTGCAACGAACAATATGCCTCCAGGCTGTCTCAGGCCGGTAAAAATCCCCATCCATCAGCACTTTCATTTCTATCGTTCTTTTATCTTTCGTTTCAAAAAGATGGAATACTTTTGGAAATCACGGTGTGCAAAGAATATTTGCATGGGATTTTTGTAAATGCAAAGCTCCTTTGATGGACATAATCGGATTTTCCTAATACAATTTCGGCAAAAGGAGGAGAACTATCATGACATTAGGAAGTAACATTCAAAAAATAAGAAAGGAGGAACATTTGTCTCAAGAAGATTTTGCGGAGATGTTTCATGTTTCGAGACAAACAATATCTAATTGGGAAAATTCGAAGAGTTATCCGGATTTAGAAACAATTATAAAAATAAGCGATAGTTTTCAGATTTCCTTGGATATTTTATTGAAGGAGGATTTGATTATGGTGAAAACATTTGATAACGAGGTAAAGAGTACGAGAAAATACGCAAAGATATTGCTGGTAATTGCGGTTGTATTTGCGTTGGTGATCGGGAGCTTTGTAATTTATTCGTGTGTATATTTCAATACCAAAAATAAATTAGAGGGGAATTTTACGCAGCAGTTAAAAGAAAATAATTTTCATAAAAATAGAAATGGATATTATTCAATGAGTGATTCGAAAGGAATTACATATAGTGTCCCGAATCAATCCATGCCGGGACTATTGGACTTTTCTTTGCGGTTTCATATAAGTAATGTATACTGTGATATTGATCTTGAAGATACTATTGTGGAAATTGTGTGGGAAGATAACAATGAATTCACTGCTTCAGCAATTTCTAAAGATGATAATAAAATAGTAGGCAGCACGTCGGAATTTACAGAAAGTGACTTTACGAATATGAAGAAACTTGGTAATGAATTAGGAATTTCAGAGAGAGAAATGACTAGAATCATTGAAAAGGGAAATGAGTTGTATCAAGAGTTCTATTTATAATAAAAATATATGATAAAGAAAAAACGTATGATTTGAAAAATGTATACGGGAATGAAGAAATAGGCTAGATTCTTGCTGGTGTTCCATGAAAGGTATTTATTTTATGTTTAGTCGTCTGGTATTGTTGCTGACAAAGCAAATCTACGTTTTGTAAAAGAAACTTTTCTAAAATGTAAAAGAGTTTTGATAGATTTGTGAATTATAAAATGTGATAATGCTCTTTGAAAGGAGGAAAGATTTGAAATGAGTATAGGAGAGCAAATAAATAGTTTGCGAAAAAGGAATAGTTTAAGTCAAGATGATTTTGCAAATATGTTTCATGTGTCAAGACAAACCATTTCTAATTGGGAGAATGGGAAAAGCTATCCGGATTTAGAGATGATTATAAAGATAAGTAATTATTTCAAAATATCGGTCGATGAATTATTGAAAAATGATACTAAAATTGTAGAAAAAATCGATGATGAAAAGAGGAAAAAGAGGAAGTATTTTATTTTACTGATAGTTATATGTGTCATAGGAAGTGCCCTAATCTTGATATTATACAATAAGTATCAGGAAAGAATAGCAGTTAATTTCTCTATGAAAAAACACGAGACTTATAAAAGTACGGAGATTAAAGAATTATCGCTGAATGTTGCTAATGGGTATTTTTCAGTTCCTAAAAATGAAAAACTAGATGTACAAGTACATGGGGTTACTGATGATGGCAAACTTCATCTTACAATTATGAATCAAGACAACAATATTTATTATCGATTAGATGGACAAGAGCTGAATGACCTGCAAACTTTATATTTTGAAAAGGGTTCCTATATCATTCAAATCGTTGCTGATGATTTTACAGAAGATATTATAAGTATTGAATATAATATTGATATTAGTAATTAAAATTAAATCATCAGTTATAAAATAAGATGAAAAAAATTTTTTCGGGAAGTACATTGAAAATAGTTGCAATGTTTTTCATGGTAATTGATCATTTAGGTCAAGTAGTTCTGAAGAACGGGATCATCTTAAATGCTCCCTACTCTATGTTTACAGACGAGCAATTTTCTGATTTAATGTCTGCAGTGAATATTTGTCATATTTTAGGTAGAATTTCATTCCCTATTTTTTGTTTCTTATTAGTAGAGGGATTTTTGCATACGCATAGCCTAAAAAAATATTTTTTTAACTTGGGTTTATTTGCAATTATTTCTGAACCTATCTATGATTTAGCCTGTACAGGTAATGTATTTAGCCTACAACAACAAAATGTGTTATTTACATTATTACTTGGGCTAATAGTTATAGCAACTATAAGAAAATTTCACGAGAAAGGGATAATATCTTTAGTAATTGTAGCAATAGGGGCAAGTCTTTCATACATTTTTAATTTTGATGGCTGGTACTATGGAATAGCTTTAATTAGCATATTTTACTTGCTCCACGATATGCGGATGATGAAATATGGAATGTCTATTTTAGCTATGTTTGTTTGTGGACTAGATTTTACGATAAATGGACTTTTTGACCCGTATTTTTTAACTTCTGTATTTTCATTGGTATTTATTTCTTTATACAATGGTAATCGTGGAATAAAAATGAAATATCTCTTTTATATTTTTTATCCCTTACATTTGTTAATATTATACCTTGTCAGTATACTTTTGATTAAAACATTATAAATCATTCTATATTTATTTGGAGCGGTTGATTTTGAATTGACCGCTTTTTTTATTTCATAAAAATATAGAATTGTTACTTGAAGGACAGAAAAAAAGAATAGTATAGTTATATAAACAACTTATATAACTAATTTGTATAAAGGAGAATGTATTATGCCAAAACAAAAAATCACGAAAGAAATGGTTGTTGATACAGCATTTGATATTGCCAGGAAAGATGGAATGGATCGGGTACTCATAAAGAAGATCGCTGGAAAGCTTGGCTGTTCTGTTCAGCCCATCTATAGTTATTGCCAAAACATAGAAAGTCTGAAAGCAGAAGTAGAAGCTCGGGCAATGCAATTTGTGTGGGGGTTCATAGAAGAACAGATCGATCCGGAAGATCTGTTTGCGAGTACCGGAAGAGCCTATGTCCGGCTTGCCAAAGAAGAGCCAAATTTGTTTCGGATTTTCATTTTGCACCGAAGGCAGGGGATCAGTTCTTTGGAGGAGTTCTATACGAAAGAGACAGATCCGGGGATGGCGGAATTTCTTTCTGACAGGCTCCATATCGATGTGGAGCGGGCAAGAAGTCTCCATTTGCACATGCTGATCTATACGGTTGGGATCGGGACAATTTTTTGTACGACAGCCCCGGGGATATCACTGGGAGAAGTCGTGAAGCAACAAGAAAGCGCAGCCAAGATTTTTTTGGATACGGCGCTGAGAGATGCGTCATATAGGGAGCGATCAGAATGGATTTAGAGGAGGGACGGATGGAAAAAGGAATGATACTATATCAGTCGAAATATGGAGCGGCACGAAAATATGCGGGATGGCTGAGAGAGGAAACAGGATTTGAAATCAGGGAAGTGAAAAACTGTAAGATAGAGGAGGTTCTCTGTTTTGAGAGGCTGATTCTTTGCAGTGGAATTTATGCGTCTGGTATTGCGGGAATATCGTTTTTCCAAAAGAACATAGAAAAATTACAAGGGAAACAGCTTTTTGTTTTTACTGTTGGGGCATCGCCTTATCATGAAAACGCATGGAAAGAACTCAAGAGAAAAAATATGAAAGGCGGTCTTTGCGCTATCCCTCTATTTTATGGGAGAGGAATGTGGCTAGAAGAGAAGATGACATGGAAGGACCGGACGCTTTGCAGGATGCTGAAAAAGGCGGTGGCGAAAAAAGCTTCGGATACGTGGGAACCATGGATGGCTGCACTGATGAGTACAAATGGTCAAAACTGTGACTGGACAGATAGGAAGTATTTGAAACCATTGCTGGATGCATTGGGGAATAGGGCAGGATTGGAAAAGCAACTCGACTCTTTTTGATTTATAGTAGAGATATGACAAAGAAGAGCAGGGGTGAGATGCATGACAACTGGGGAAATTGTTGAACAAAGTAAAGAGTATATAAAAAAGAATATCGAAAGGTCACTGACAGTGGCAGAGATCGCAGGAGCGGTCGGATATTCAGAGTATTATTTTTCCAGACTATTTAAAAATGAGACGAGGACTTCCGTGATGGAATATGTAAAACGGGAAAAACTTCAAAGAGCATCTGTTGAGATCCGTAGTGGCAAGAAAATCATGGATGCAGCGCTGAAATATGGATGGGAGTCTCATAATGGGTTTACGAAGGCTTTTAAAAAGGAATTTGGCTATTGCCCTGCTTTACTTCGTGCTATGGTAATAAGTATGCAAAGATTAGGAGGTAAAAGTATGGGCAGGACAGTTAACGGGCGAGGCGATGAACATGCGACAAAGGAGCAACTATTTGAGATTCTAAAGAAAAAAGTGATACAGATGTATCCTTCTGTGGATGAAAAAGAGATACAATACATTTATGAGTATGCATGTGAAATCTATCACGGAATGGAGCGTTATTCGGGAGATGAATACATTACGCATCCATTGCATACAGCTATTCTGCTGGCGGATATGGAGACGGAATACCATACGATCTGTGCAGGGCTGTTTTGTGACGTCATGCAGAAAAGGCTTGTGGACAGAAAAGAACTTAAGAAACACTTGGCAGAGGAAGTCGTGGAATTGGTTGTAGGAGCAGGAAAGGAAGATTTGGAAACCCGGGAGGAAAGAAAGGAACAGATCGTGCTTATCCGTCTTGCAACGCGTCTTCATAATATGAGGACTATTGACTACATGGACGGGCAGCAAAGAAAACGGAGAGCTGAAGAAACCTGCGAGATTTTTGTTCCATTGGCTGAAAAGACTGGAAATTATGAAATTGCAAAAGAACTGAGGGAGTTATCAATGAGAGTGTGAAAAGTAGAAAAGGGTAAAAATTTATAGTTGGTAAGCCCTTATTTTTGCTGCAAGATTATGAAATAATGGATATTAAAAAGTATAAGAGTGGTTGATACAGTTGTATCATCTGCTCTTTTTTATTTTGTAATAAATACGGTTGCCTTTTGGCTGTCCATGTGTGGACGGTAGATTACAAATATACTTTTACTAAATAAATTACTAAAACCTGAAAATGAATTTAGTAAATAGAGTGAAAAAATAAATATTTTTAAAGAATATTGAAAAAATTAAGAGTGAAGAATATAGTAGTGTAAAAAATTAAATGATATAATTTAGAGCGATAAAGAAAAAATACAGTAAAAAAAGAAAATAATTTAGTCAACAGGAGGACTGGATGGCAACATTAAAAGACGTAGCGAAACGAGCCGGGGTATCTCCGGCAGCGGCTTCCAGGGTCTTAAATCAGGACAGACATTTTTCCGTATCGGATGACACGAGGATGAAAATACAGGAGGCAGCAAAAGCGCTTGGATACAAAGGACGGGTGGAACATTATCAAGATACCACTTTATGTATTCCTAAAGCCAAAATAGGAATCTTTCTTTTATACAATGAAATTTTAGAAATTGAAGATAGTTACTATCAAATTGTACGCCTAAATATTAAGAGTGAACTGGAAAAAAATGGATTACAAATTAAAGAGTTTTTTCTGGGGACTATTGAAAAAGGAATCCGACAATTTCATGAATTTCAAGGAGTAATACTAGTCGGACACCCAGGAATCTGGTTTCGGGCAAGTGAGTTGCGGGTCATGATGAAAGAAGCAGGAATTCCTATTGTTTGTTCTGATTTTGAATTGGAGGAGGGAGAATTAAATGCGGATTATGTTGTGAATGATTTTGAAAGTATTGTTAATAAAGCTCTGGATTGTTTTGAGGATAGAGGATATGAGGAGATTGGATATATTGGCACGTATGGAATCGAGATTTACGGTTCTCTGAAAGCAGACAGAAGATATCTTGCTTTTAAAAATAGAATGGAAGAAAATGGAAGATTCCGGGAAGAGTTCATATGGCTTACAAAAAACAGTCTTGTAAGAGACGGATACGAATTGGGAAAAAAGATCATAAAAGAAAAGCGTAGGCTTCCAAGAGCAATTTTTGTGGAAAATGATAATCTTGCGATAGGATTTTTGCGAACTTTAAAGGAAAATGCGATCAGTGTACCAGGAGAGATTGCCCTTATTGGATGCAATGATATACAGGCAGCAGCATTTGTTACACCGCCCCTGACGAGTGTAAAAATTTACAATGACGTTACAGGAATCATGTCAGCCAGATTATTGATGGAACGCTTACTTACCGGACGAAAGGAAGGCGTAAAGCTGATTGTTCCAAATCGGTTGGTTGTCCGTGGGAGCTGCGGTGAGAGTAGGGTTGTGTAGGAGGAAAAATTGACAATGGAATTTATTTATAAACATGCAGACTGGAGCAATATCAATGTATTAGAACGAAATAGGTTGCCAATGCGACCATTCTACTGTGGATATCAAACTGTGAAAGAGGCGCGGATAGGAAAGAAAGAAGAAAGCGGAAAGTATAGACTTCTGAATGGAGAGTGGAAGTTCGCAGGATTTGAATCTCCATTTTTGGCTTTGGATGAATATGTAAAAGAGGGAATTGATGATTCTTCCTGGAGAACTATGCCAGTGCCGGGGCATTGGCAGTTGAATGGGTTTGGAAAACCGTGTTATAATGACGCTTTTTCCTTGTTCCCGATCACAGATGATCCGGCTATTCAGATGGATAATCCAACTGGAATCTATCGAAAGAAGATCGAAATCAATAAAGAAGAAGGCCAGGAATATCTGTTGCGATTTGATGGTGTGGAAAGTGCTTATCATGTCTGGGTAAATGGGATTCTTGTGGGTTATAGTCAGGGATCAAGGAATACGGCAGAATTTGATATTACAGAGCAGGTCCGCAGTGGAAAAAATATACTTGCCGTGAAAGTATATCAGTTTTCAGATGGAAGTTACCTGGAAAATCAGGATATGTGGTGGTTTGCGGGAATTATTCGAGATATTTCCCTGATTTCGAGACCTCAAATCCATGTGTCAGATTATAAAATAGATGCGCTTCTTGGTGAGGATCTATGTACGGGTCATTTTCATGTAAATGTGACAGTGGAGAACCACGCCGGGAAAGAGAAAGAGATGAAATTAAAACTAAGTCTTTTTGACAAGGAAGAAGCCGTTCTTTCAGAAGAGCGTAAGGTGCAGGCAGTTCCGGGAGAAACAGATGTTTCATTTTCCATGACGATCGATCAGGTAAACGCATGGTCTGCCGAATATCCCTATCTTTATGATGTAATCATGGAGTTAGAAGAAAATGGAACATCTGTCGAAATTTATGGTGTGAAATGTGGGTTTCGCACAATCTGTCTAAAAGATGGTTTGTTTTATATCAATGGCGCTCCTTTAAAATTGAAAGGGGTCAATCGCCATGACTGGAACGAGTATACGGGCCGGTGTGTGACAAGAGAAGACATAAGAAGGGATCTTTATCTTATGAAACAATATCATGTGAATGCGATTAGAACGGCCCACTATCCTCCTCATCCAGATTTTCTGGATTTGTGTGATGAGTTGGGATTTTATGTGATGGAAGAGGCGGATCTGGAATGTAATCAGATGGTATATACGAAGAAGCCAAACAGGCTAAGTGATGATGTGATGTGGGAAAAAAGCTATATTGATCGGGTAGAGAGAATGGTGAAAAGAGATAAAAATCATCCATCTATTATGTTTTGGTCATTAGGAAATGAGTCGGGATTTGGAACGGCATTCGTGGAAGCCGGAAGATTTGTCAGACAGTATGATCCGACAAGGCTGATTCACTATGAAGAAGACAGAGACGCGTCGATTGCGGATATTTACAGTACCATGTATACACGCCACAAAGATTTGGAGCTTTTGGGGAGAGATAGTTCAAAAATAAAACCACATATTGTATGTGAATATGCACATGCCATGGGAAATGGTCCGGGAGGGCTGAAAGAATACTGGGAAATTTTTCGAAAGTATCCAAGGCTTCAAGGCGGGTTTATCTGGGAATGGATAGATCATGGTTTGAAAAAGACTGATGAAAATGGGAGAAGTTATTATACATATGGAGGTGATTACAACGATTATCCAAATAGCGGTGCTTTCTGCTGCGACGGACTGCTGCAGGCAGACAGAACGCCGACTCCGGCAGTGCTTCAGGTGAAAAAGGCATTTGAGCCGGTTGCATTTTGCAAATTTACCAGAAACCGTGGGGCGATTTGCGTAGAAAACAGATATGATTTTTTATCGTTGGATCATTTGAAAGCGATGATCACGATTGAAAATCAAAATGAAATAAAGATGAGCAGTACTGTTGAACTGGATGGAGTGAAAGCACATGAGAGGAAAGAAATCGTACTGTTTGATCCTCAGAAGCTTTTCCTGCCGGAATGTTCGGGAGACTGGTGGCTCAATATCCGTATCGTGTACAAAGAACGTCCGGCATGGGCAGAGGAGGAATACGAGGTTGCTTTCCATCAGGAGTTACTAAAGAAAGGAGAAAGGAGAGAGAAAAAAAGTGCGGGTGGACCACTGCACATGGAAGAGAAAATGGGAACCCTGATCATTTCTGGCGAAGAATTTTGTCTGGAATTCGATCGAATTCAGGGAACGATTTCACGATATGAATTTGCGGGAGAGACGTTGATTAAAAAAGGGATGGGAATGAACTTTTGGAGAGCGCCGGTAGATAACGATAAAAATGTAAGAAAAATATGGGAAGAAGGGATGCTAAAGGCAGTATGCAATATTGTAGATAAAATTTCGGTGGAGGAGGGAGAAGGGAATGTAGAAATTAAGATAAAGCAAATGTATGCTCCGATTGTGCTGGAATGGAAAATTCTTATTGAGGCAAAGTACATTGTTGCAAGTAATGGGGAGATTGAGATGATGTATCGTGGCGTCCCTGTAGGGAATCAGCTCCCAGAGACATTTCCAAGAATCGGCCTGAGATTTCTGTTGGACAAAGCGTGTGAAAATGTGCGCTGGTACGGACGGGGACCATGGGAAACCTATGTGGACGCGAAAGAGGGGAATCGTTTTGGCGTTTTTGAAAGTACCGTGTCAGACTTTTATTTCCCTTATGTAGTGCCGCAGGAGACTGGGAACCATGAGGATACCAGATG
>ENA-OQKE01000215-OQKE01000215.1-human-gut-metagenome-genome-assembly--contig:-NODE-215-length-48421-cov-5.474164_pt1 | contig 48421 bp, 35 predicted proteins | sample MGYA00242620_ERZ504787 | MGnify/ENA primary metagenome ERZ504787 (study PRJEB26092, sample SAMD00036349) | human gut metagenome | host: Homo sapiens | study: EMG produced TPA metagenomics assembly of... | reverse complement strand
GGAGGGTATGTGAAGAAACGCATCGCATGGAACAACGAGACCCTGCGACAGGATTACGGCAAGGATTACATCGGCAGCGTTCCCAAGTATGACGGCTTCTGCACCGTACCCGAACACGTCAGCTATCAGCCTGTAATCGGCAAGTTCCTTAACCTCTACGAGCCGATAGACCACCAACCGCAAGAGGGTGATTTCCCCTTTATCCGCTCTTGGTGGCACACATCTTCGGGGAACAATACGAGTTGGGGATGGACTACTTGCAACTATTGTATTTACAACCCATACAGAAGTTGCCCATCCTGCTGTTGGTATCGGAGGAACGCAACACAGGTAAAAGTACTTTCTTGAACTTTCTGAAAGCCCTGTTTCAGAACAACGTGACATTCAACACCAACGAGGATTTCCGCAGCCAGTTCAATTCCGACTGGGCAGGGAAACTCCTTATCGTGGTGGACGAGGTGCTGCTGAGCCGCAGGGAGGACAGCGAGCGGTTGAAGAACCTAAGCACCACACTTTCCTACAAGGTGGAAGCCAAAGGCAAAGACCGTAGCGAGATAACTTTCTTCGCCAAGTTCGTGCTGTGTTCCAACAACGAGTATCTACCTGTCATCATTGATGCAGGTGAAACACGTTATTGGGTGCGCAAGATAGACCGCTTGCAGTCGGATGATACCGATTTCCTACAAAAGCTGAAAGCGGAGATACCTGCTTTCCTCTACCATCTACAACATCGTAATCTATCCACCGAAAAGAAAAGTCGTATGTGGTTCGCCCCTTCGTTGCTGCATACCTAAGCCTTGCAGCGCATCATCCGCAGCAACCGCAACAGATTGGAGATAGAGATGCAAGAGCTTATCCTTGACATTATGGACAGGGTCGGTATGGATACTTTCTCGTTCTGCCCCGATGACATCCTCGTCCTGTTGGCTAACTCGCATGTTAAGGCAGAGAGGTATCAGGTGCGGAGGGTATTGCAGGAGTGCTGGAAGCTGAAACCAGCCCACAACACCCTCACATATACCACCTATCAAGTGGACTACACGAGAGAATGCCGCTATGCGCCCAAACGTACGACAGGGAGGTTCTACACAGTGACAAGAGAGTCTTTGGAAACACTATGATTCTTTTTTGATGAATAAGTATATAAATATATTGAAATATAGATATTTACATTCTCATCAAACATTCATCAATGGTATCTCACTGATGAAAAGAGAAAACAGTTCGGACAGACCATGCCCGACACCGCAAATGATGAATTTCTCTTTTCGTGAGTAGTTTGATGAATAAATGATGAGAGAATATATAATTGTAAATCAATGTGTTAAGCCACACATTTATCAAATCATCGCTTTATCAACCATCATCAAATCCGTAGGAATATACATTATGACAATACAGGAAGCAAAACAAATTAGAATAGCAGACTATCTGCAAACTTTGGGCTACATGCCCGTAAGACAACAAGGCAACAGCCTTTGGTACAAGTCACCGTTGAGAGAGGGAGCCGAAGCCTCGTTCAAGGTGAACACCGAACTCAATCAATGGTATGACTTCGGCATCGGCAAGGGTGGCAACATCATCGCATTGGCTTCGGAATTCTACCGTTCCGACAGTGTGCCGTATTTGTTGGAGCGCATCGCAAAGCAGACACCGCATCTGCGCATTGACAATCCTGTGCATTTCTCTTTTGGTTGACAATCCGTTTCAGAACCGATGTACCGACACCTGCAAGTTACGGAGTTATCCTCACCTGCGTTGCTGTCCTACTTGAATGAGCGAGGGATAAACACAGAACTTGCCAAGAGGGAATGTCGGGAACTCCGTTTTGAGAACAAGGGCAGACCATACTTCGCCATCGGCTTCCCGAATATGGCAGGGGGATTTGAGGTGCGCAACCGATATTTCAAAGGCTGTGTCGCTCCAAAGGACATAACCCATATCCGACAGAGTGGAGAGCCACGAAGTATGTGTTATCTTTTCGAGGGCTTCATGGATTACCTCTCGTTCCTTTCCATCCGTGTGAGGAACAGTCCGCAGCACCCCCGACTGACCACGCAGGACTATATCATACTGAACTCCGTTTCCAATCTCGCAAAGGCGGAAGGCATATTGGCTGACTATTCCCGAATTGGTTGCTTCTTCGACAATGATACGGCAGGAGGGATAGCCTGCGAGTATCTAAAGGCAAGGTTCGGGGAACGCCTTTCCGACAAGTCCATACACTACCTTGAGTACAAGGATTTAAACGACTACCTGTGCGGTAAGCCCTTGTCCCAATCGGCAGAGCCGATGAAGCAGGAGAGGCAAGTCCAACCCGCAAGGCGGATGATGCAGCCACCGAAAAAGCGAGGGCTGAAGATGTAGGGAGTGGGAACACTTGCAGGTGCACGGATATTTACCAACGGAAAATACCATAAATTATTAGGGAATTTTCCGAGCCGCAATACTCCCTACCGCTAAAAATTCCCCAATAAGCCAAAGAGGTTGCACCTCTCTGGACTCTCCCAAGCCAACGGCAGAAGCCGTGCAGGAGAATAATCAACCATTGTTTCACAAGCTAAAAAGAAAGGAAAATCATATATGAGATTTGTAGTATTGCACATGGAAAAGGCGCACGGTTCCGACAGCGGAACTACCGCCCACATCGAGCGTTTCATCATTCCGAAAAACGCCGACCCCACACGCACACAGCTTAACCGAAAACTCATCGACTACCCCGATGGAGTGAAAGACCGAACAGCCGCCATCCAACACCGTTTGGGAAACGCAGGGCTGACACGAAAAATCGGCAACAATCAAGTACAGGCAATCCGCATCATTGTGTCGGGAACACACGAGGACATGGAACGCATCGAAAGGGAAGGTAGACTGGATGAGTGGTGTGCCGACAACATGAGCTACTTTGCATTCATGTTCGGCAAAGAGAATATCGTGGCAGCACACCTTCATCGGGACGAGGAAACTCCGCACATACATATAACGCTTGTTCCCATCGTAAAGGGGGAACGCAAGCGAAGGAAACGAGAGGAACAAGTAAAGAAACGCTACCGTAAGAAGCCGACCGACACCGTAAGGCTGTGTGCCGATGACATTATGACACGGCTGAAATTGAAATCCTATCAAGATACCTATGCCATTGCGATGGCGAAGTACGGATTGCAGCGTGGCATAGACGGCTCAACGGCACGGCACAAATCCACACAACAGTATTATCGTGACACACAGAAACTTGTCGATAGCCTCAAAGCGGAAGTGGTGGATTTGCAGGAACGGAAAGAAGCGGCACAGCAGGAACTCAGACAAGCCAAGAAAGAGGTACAGACCGAAAAACTGAAAGGAGCAGCCACGACCGCAGCGACCAATATAGCCGAGAGTGTCGGTTCTCTTTTCGGCAGCAATAAAGTCAAGACACTAGAGAGGGAGAATAGGGTTTTGCATGAGCGTGTCTCTGAACTTGAAGAAGAAGCCCGACAAAGGGAGCGGCAACACACAAAGCGCATAGAGGAGATAACGGATACTTACAAAAAGCGACACCGAAAGATGTCCGAGTTTACCGATTTTGTCAAACGCTACTTCCCGTATGTGGAGAAACTGATGCCGACAATAAATTTCCTGCGTGACCGTTTGGGCTTCAATGACGGTATTATCCAAAAGTTATGCGCATTCAAGGATGTTTCCATAACAGGCAAACTCTATTCTTCGGAGTTCAACCAAAATTTTGAAACCAAGCGTTCTGTATGCTCCATCAAGGAGAAAGAAAACGGAAGATTCGATTTCAAGATTGACGGGGTGTCACACGTCAGTTGGTTCAGAAAGAAGATGAACGAGTTTAGAGAAACCATCGGAATGCCGAAGCCAAGACAGAACAGGGGTATTAAGCTGTAAGTCAAAATTAAATCCGTGATATGTCATTCAACTATCACGGATTTTTTGTACTTTTGCAGTTGGATTGGGGCAACCCTTTCCAAGACATAGAAAAAGAAGAAGCGTTATGCTTATCTCGTGCGAATGAAAACGTAGGAAATTTTCAACTGTGTACAAGGATAGCATAGTGGTTCTCACGCTATAGCGTGGGCTGCTATTACTACATCTGTACACAAGGTTTCCTACGACCATCATTCAAAGACGTGGTATTGCAGTGCCACGCTTTCTTCTACAGAGTAACATCAAAAAAATAAAGATATGCGCCTACAAAAGTTATTTTTGATTTTAAATTTTCTTATTGTGAGTGTTTCGATGCTCTTTGGTCAAACAACTTATTCCCCAACGCTTAAAAGTCGGAATAACCAATGTGTTATTGAAAAAGTGCAATTAACAGATGATGAAACAATTGTCACAATAAAAGTTCCTAGGTCTAAACAATGGGGAGGTTGGGTAAGATTTAGTTCTGCTACTGTTTTAGTACCAACTGATGCTTGGGATATAAATGACGCAAGGCGTTCAAAATTGGACTTCCCTGACTTTGTACCATCTTCCGAATATGCGCAATTATATGCAGATGCTATTAGAAGGATTAAGGAAGGCCGCAAAACAATGAGCGAGGCTGGATTTTTAATTCGTAGTTTAGGTGCAGATCAATTGGATACAAAATACAAAATCAATGAAAAAGGTCGTGATTTTTACTATTTTGAACTGCACTTTGATAGACTGCCATATGGGTGTGAAAACGTATATATACGAGAACTTGCCGATGGAGGATTTGAGTGGGTGGGAATACAAATAAAAAATCCTTGTCCAAGTGTTCCTAATATAGGATTAAATGAAATTGAAATCAAGCAAAAGATAGATAGTCAAAATGATGGCCTTGTAGGTATTTATGAGGGTTTCTCTGATAATAAATATAAGTTGGCATGCATTAAAGATGGCACCGAATACAAATTGATATACATGGGTAGCGAAGAGATTTTAAGGCAATGGCGCATAGGTGATGTAAAGGCTATTTTAAGAACAAGTGCAACACCTGGCTTCTTCAAAGCCAACTGGTATATGGCAGATAAAACTGTAAATACTGATGTCTATGCAATCTTTGAGGGTGGCAGTATGAAAATTGTGATTGATGGAGATGAAGATGGATATCTTAAAATGTATCCAATATCCAATAATATTGGAAATCCATCTTTATCACAAGAATGGTCAGGGACAGGATTTGCTCTAAATAGTGGATATGTTGTAACAAATTATCATGTAATAGATAACGCTAAATCTATTTACATTCAAGGTGTAAAAGGTGATTTTGCAAAAAAATACAAAGCTACAATTATAGCTACTGATAAGTATAATGACCTTGCCTTATTGCGAATTGTAGATGGTAGCTTTAACGGCTTTGGCTCTATACCTTATAATGTTAAAACATCGGTTTCTGATGTTGGCGAAGAAGTCTTTGTTTTAGGCTATCCTTTGACCAGCACTATGGGAGATGAGATAAAGTTAACAACAGGAGTGATAAGCTCAAAAACAGGTTTTCAAGGAGACGTATCTCTATATCAAATTTCAGCACCAATCCAACCTGGTAATAGTGGAGGTCCATTGTTTGACAATAGAGGAAATCTCATAGGCATTGTAAACGCTAAACATAAGGGAGCGGAGAATGTTGGTTATGCAATTAAAACTTCTTATTTGAATAATCTTATTGAGAGTTCTATCTCTACTTCAATTTTGCCAAATAATAACCAAATTGCAGGATTGCCACTAACAGGAAAAGTGAAGAATCTAAAGAATTATGTATTTATGATTACATGTTCCAACGCAGAGGGTAGTTTTGTCCATTCTGTAAGCCCATCATCTTCTACTGCTATAAGAACAATAGACAACCCTACAGTTAGTAGAACTACAGCTGAAAGAGCAAAAATTAAAAACGTGAAATTAGCAAAGGATTATACAGCTATTGAAATCATAAGTAATAATCAGTCTGGGAATTCCTATTACCAATGGTGTAATATAGATAGGAATACTCATATAGTAGTGAATGGTACTCGATATATACTGACGAGGACAGATGGCATTCAAATTGCTCCAGAGAAAACATATTTTTCATATGCTGGTCAAGATATTACATTCACTTTATATTTTCCCCCTATCTCGAATACTGCAACATCCATAGATTTAATAGAATCAGTTGATAGTGACTGGAAGTTTTATGGAATTAAAATTAGATAAAGATGAAATGGAATATTGATTTAGGAGACGCGCAAATAAAAGAAACTCCATTTGTTGAAAGAAAGTCTATTTCTACTTTTTGGGGTGCGGCTTTCCTACCCCTTCCCCAAAAAGTTATATGTTCATAAAAAGCAAATAATCCAATATGGCAGTGTTGTTTGATGCATTTAGTTATAGGGTAAACAAAACTCCTGACGGTCTCTATTATGATCGTTGGCATGGTCATATGTTCCCTGAAATTTCTATGCCTGAAAAGTTGTATTTCTTGGATAGGATTATTTCTGCACTTCTAACGCACAATAAACTTTTTATTAGAACAGACTCAATAGAAGAAATGATTGAGTGTATAGGATTTGATGCGTTTAGAATGCTTTACAATAGAGGTGAATTAGAAATTTTGGATAATTGGTGGGTGCCTGCTTTTATGTATGGTGGAGATACTGTTTTCTATATGAATATGCATGAAAAGCAATATCAAGATAAGATATGTTCTCGTCTATTAGAACGCAAGGGAACAGAGGAATCACGTTTTACGAATTCAATTTTAAAGAATGTGTGTAATACATCTGATTCCGATACATATGACTTTTGGGACAATACGTCACGAGAAAATATGTATGAAGATTTTTCTTTCAATGATAGGATTCGCGCTCTTTTGAATATTCAATCTGAAACTATCATGTCCATTTCAAATGAAGATGATACTTGGTCGGCCGTAAGACTTTGTTTATTTGAACGAAGTTTAGAGTGGTCTAGACAACTAAAGACAGATGAGATTTTGTTTGAAGAGGAAGCAAAACGATACTTGATTTACAAAAGTGATATTCATAACGATAGCATTATTCAATATTTTGATTTAATCCTTTATTCCAAGGGTATTCCGAACCTGTCAATTTTATACTACAATGATGTTATTTCAATGAAAGACATTATTCGAGTTAGAGATAATATAGCCTTTGGTAAATTTACCTCTTGGCTGGAGAACCATGATTATAGTGTTCAGGAATTGGAATTAGCTTTATTAAATGGGCGTTCAAAAAATAATCAGATTGAGAAATGGTTTAGGTGGGCCGTCGTTAGTAGTGTTTCGTTATTTTTACCTTCGGGGTTAATTCCAACGCTCTCTGGTATTGGGCTAAGTTTCATAGAACAACTTTTGCCTCAATTTTCTGAACAAAAAATCCCCAGTTTGTATTTTGATTGCGTCCTGTCGAAACAATTCAACGCTAATAGCATGAATAAGCAATTGCAATCTAAGTTTGGATTTTAAGGTAATGTTTTTTTATATTCCGATTTTTATTACTACTTTTGTCTTAAGATGAGTGACAATGAAAGCAACTCACAGCAAAACGCAGAAATAGATATAGTTGCCAAGTCATTACCTCATTTTTTGCCTTTATCTCCAATCTCCTTTGTTTAATTATAGAAGTCTTCCAGAATTACGTAAAAATTCTGAAATGCAAAATAGGAAGAGTGGTTTATTGTCCATTCATTTCTTTGTCCTTCTTATTCTTTCATTTCTTGCGTCTGAGAATCTGCATCTGCCCCATGCGCGAATCTGTCTGAACTGTTTTGTACAGTTTTAAATGATTCGTACATGAGGCAGGGATCATCTTTAGCACTCCGATACCGCAATCTTTTTTGTTGCTTTTATACAGGCGACTTCGAAACCACAATTGGTCAATAGTCCAATTTACTGATCCATTCGCGGATATCGTTTTCGTTCATTCCATTCAGTAGTTTTCCCTCTTTCCAGATCAGGTCGGGATAACTTTTCTTCAGAGTTGCCATACTGTTAGTGATGCTACTGCTTCCCGATGTGGCGAACAAGATGATTGTCTTGTTTTTCAAATGATAGCTCTCGATGAATGTATTGATAATACGTGGAGCAAGATTCCACCAGATAGGATAGCCGACGAAAATCACGTCATAATCGGCGATATCTATGGAAGATTTCCGGATGGCCGGACGTGACTTCGGATCATTCATTTCCAACGAACTGCGCGATTGTTTGTTATTCCAATTGAGGTCAGCATTTGTATAGGGTTGGGCTGGAGTAATTTCATAAAGTTCTCCACCTGTAACCTTAGACAATTTTTCAGCAGCACCTGCTGTAGTTCCTGTCGCCGAGAAGTAGGCTATAAGCACTTTGTTATTGGGCTGCTTTCTGTTTGCGCCTTGTTTTTGTTGGGCACATGATGCAGTGGCTATGCCCATTATTGCCAGAAATACGAATATAATTTTGTACATAATTGATCTGTCATTATTGGGGGAGTCTATTGTATTCTTTATTAGTCACAGGTTCCAGCCATTCGTTAGAGGAGTCTTCCCCGGGAATTTCGAATGCAAGGTGTGCGAACCAACTTTCGGCTGTTGCACCATGCCAGTGTTTCACGTTGGCAGGGATATGTATGACTGTACCGGGAAGAATCTCTACCGCCGGTTTACCCTCTTCCTGATACCAGCCGCGGCCTGCTATACCGATCAACATCTGTCCGCCACCTTTCTTCGCATGATGAACGTGCCAATTATTTCGGCAACCGGGTTCGAACGTGACATTGGAGATATTAACCTGTTCATGCGATATGGGTGCAAGGTAGCTATTACCGGTGAAATACTGTGCATAGGCTGTGTTGGGTTCTCCTATCGGGAATATCATTTCGCGCTGGAAAGCGGCCTTTGCATCTACCCCGGTTGTATCTTTTGCCCATACCTCCTTGGCAAGCCGAAAAGCGGCCCATGCTTTCGGCCATCCTGCATAAAAACCTATATGTGTGATGATTTCGGATATCTCCGTGCGACTGATACCGTTATTCTTGGCCGACTGGAGATGGAACGTCAGTGAGTTATCCGTTATACCTTGGCTAATGAGTGAAGTGATCGTAACCAAACTACGGTCACGCAGACTGAGTTTGTCAGTGCGGCTCCAGATTTCGCCGAAAAGGACATCGTCGTTGAGTTCCGCAAATTTAGGGGCAAAATCACCAAGTTGATCGCGCCCGGCTGTCTGTTTGATTTTTTCTTGTGCCATACTCGTTATTGTTAAAAAGCTGAATAATAAAAATAAAAAAACTTTGTTCATAATGATATATGTTATAATGAAGTGATTGTTTTATCGGATTGTTTTGATAAACTTTGCCGGCACTCCACCGACGACGGCATCAGACGGGACATCTTTGGTTACTACTGCTCCCGCTGCGACAATGGCATTGTTCCCGATGCTTACTCCTTGAAGAATGGTGGCATTGGAGCCTACCCACACGTTCTTGCCGAGTACGATTGGGGTGGGTTGGGTGGACTTGCGCTCTTCGGGTAGCAGTCCGTGGTTGAGTGTGGCGAAAACTACATTATGCCCGATCTGACAACCGTCACCGATTGTAATCCCACCATGATCTTGAAAGTGGCAGCAGGCATTGATAAACACATCTTCGCCAATAGTAATGTTCTTACCGAAATCCGTGTAAAACGGAGGAAATACACGAAATGAAGAGGGAACACGATAACCGAACAGTTCTGAAAGCAGTTCTCGTACCTCGTTGGGCGTATGATATGTCGTGTTGAGTTGAAATGTGATACGTCTCGCTTCGTTACTCATGATATTCATGAATTGATGGATTTCTTCTGTATCAAGGAGTTTCCTTGTTTTTACGTGCTCTTTAAATTCTCTGATCGTCATATTTATTTCTTTTCTATTATTACATTGATATTATATGCAAAAGTACCGGGTATCAGAGAAAGTGCTGTATCCGAATTACAGATTCTCATACCATTTTTCCATTTTAACTCACTTCACCATTATCTTTTTTATATCGTAATTGTGGTATGAAAGCTAAGTATTCACTACATTTGCGCAGATTAAGATTGCCTATAAATTATGAAAAGAGGAAAACGATTGATACTTCCCTTACTGGGAACTCTTATACTGACAAGTCTTTTTTCCTGTGGTGTAGACCGCTGGCCGGAATATTATCCGGAGACGGGACGCGATATTTGGATAGACAGTGTGATGCGTCAGGAGTATCTGTGGTATAGAGATATGCCATCACCTGCTGCTCCGGACTATTTTCAGAAACCGGAAGCGTTTCTGAAAAAAGCCGTCGCTTCCATGGATAATGGCTTTAGTAAGATCGACTCCTTGCTGGATGAACCTATTCCGAGCTATGGTTTTGATTATACTTTATATAAAGTGCTTGATAATGATACAGCGTATAACGCTTTAATCTCTTATGTGGTGCCCGGATCGCCTGCCGAAGAAGCCGGATTGCAGCGTGGTCATTGGATTATGATGATGAATGGAGATTATATCACTAAAAAGGTTGAATCGGAATTACTGCAGGGAAGTACCCGTCAACTCCAGATAGGTGTTTATAAAGAAGTTGTCGGTGAAGATGGTGAGGTAACCGGTGGGGTGGTGCCGATAGGAGAGACGACAATGCCCGCTTCACGTTCTTTGGCGGATAAGCCTGTTCACCGTTTTGAGATTATTCCATGGAATGGGAAAAAGGTAGGCTATTTGATGTATAATGAATTTAAGGCAGGGCCGACGACAGACAGTCAGGCTTATAATGATGATTTGCGTAGGGCCTTCCAGGATTTCCAGACAGGAGGGGTAAATGAGTTTGTATTAGATTTACGCTATAACACCGGAGGCAGTTTAGATTGTGCCCAGTTGCTCTGTACGATGCTTGCTCCGGCTGATAAGATGAATCAATTGTTGGCTCTATTGAGATACAGTGATAAACGCGTGGAAGCAAATCAGGATTTGACATTCAATCCGGAGCTTATCCAATCCGGTGCCAATCTTAACCTGTCTACTGTTTATGTACTGACTACCAATGCTACCAGAGGGGCGGCGGAGATGGTTATCAATTGTCTTAATCCTTATATGAAGGTTGTATTGATAGGTACTAAAACGGCGGGGGAATATGTTGCTACAAAGCCTTTTGTTCATCCAACGGATCGGTTTATATTGAATCTGGTTGTTTGCAATGTATACAATGCAGAAGAAAAGTCAGATTATGCCACCGGTTTCAAACCTACATACGAATACAATGAAGATTCTTATCTGAGTACTTATTTGCCTTTTGGCAATACGAATGAAACTTTATTGAATGCAGCATTGAAAATCATGAGTGGAATAACGGATAAGTAATCGATTTGTCATTTTGTATTTTGAAAATGCGGAGAAACGATTTTTTCCGGCCTGAAAGATTGGAATAGAATAAAAACGCATGGATTTTGCAATAGCATGATTCGTGCGTTTTGTTTTTTTTAAAGATTGTGTTCTTTAAGAAAGGATATAGACTGTTTTTTGTGATCAAGTTAAATCGAATAATCGATTTGATTGCAAAATGCTATTTAAAGAATAAACGTGTGTAAATGAACTCCAGAAGAAAAAGCTTTCTTTTTTATTGGATTCTTTCTCTGTTTTTCAATTTAATGTAGTTTCGTTCCGTGAAATTAATATCCTGAAAACAGGAAGTTAACTTCCTGTTTTCAGGATATTAATTATCTCTTGTCAGTGAGTTCGTTTCTTGTCTCTACGATATTAACTTCCTATTGCCTCCTTCTACTTTATTTCTTATAAATATACATAATTTTTGCATAAAGACAATTGATTGATCCCTGTTTTGCATTTTTTGTAAAAATGTAGAGTCAGCAAGAAAGGACTTTTGAGAACTTTTTTTATCGAGATATCTATCTATTGCTTACTTCATGTCAATTGATAAACCAAAATCCGTTTACTTATGAATTGCTTGTACCGATTCTTCATCAAGATACTTTTGTACAAATGGTATTGCGAGGCATCACTTACCTTCCCCTGCTGATACTGGTCATGGCGGTCATGGGTGGGCTGTTATGTATCATCGGTTTACTGCCATTCGCAGACCGTAACAAAGGAATTGGTCATGAGTACGACTGCAACGAACTTTTCGGAGGATAGATGCGTAGGAACAAGGAAAGCAGAAAATTGCAACGTTACTCCACGAGGTATAAAGGGTAATGTCGCTTTCAGAGGGAGATGTGAGAGAAAGTCCTGTGCTGCAGCATTACCTTCCATTGTGGCGGTGATCATGTGAGTATCTATATCATACGTAATCAAATGCCTCTTATTTACTCATATTCTTGTTTTTTATTCTTATTTTTGTCGAATAATGAAACCCGAAATGATGAAACAATTAATTGCATGTTGCGGATTAGATTGCGAAAATTGCGATGCCCGTATAGCCACTGTCCGAGATGATAATGAATTAAGAGAGAAAACCGCCCAAAAGTGGAGCATAATGAACAATGCACCGGAAATTACACCGGCAACCATAAATTGTATGGGGTGTCGCACGGACGGAGCGAAATTTGCGTATTGCAATGATTATTGTCCAATTCGAAAATGTGTAAATGAGAAGGGATATAATACCTGTGGCGATTGTAAGGAGCTGGATGATTGTCAGATAGTAGGTGCTATTTTTCAGCATGCCCCTGATGCGAAAGAAAATCTTCTATGATATGCAGCTCTTTTTTTTGTTGACTTTATCAACAAAGGATTTATCTTTGTGCCATGAAGCAAGAATATATAAGTCGTATAAGATCTTTCAACAGATTTTATACGAAAATATTAGGTATACTCAACAAATACTATTCTTTCTGGCTGTTATAGATGTAGATGCCCGATGAAAGTGAGAGTTCATCTTTCTCGGGCGATTTCAACAGCCTGTTTGATGCGGTCGGCCATGCCGATTCCTCCTTTGAGATTTCCTGCTACCACCAATCCGGGATACTGTTTTTGCAGTTCATTGATCGCAGCAAATCTGTCGGCACTGCTGCTTTCGTATTGGGGGATGGCTTTCTTATGCCGGAAGATACGTATAAGATCAGGTACTATTCCGGCAGGATAATCTAACATTTCATTCAGGCCGGTGGTTATCAACCTGATAATTTCGTCGTCACTTTTCTCTAGAAGTTCAGGGTGTCTCGTCCCGCCTAAGAAGTATGAATATAATGCACCTCCTTCGGGGGAACGGTTATCGAAACAGGCCGATGGAAACAGAATACCTAAAACTGGTTTTTGTTCACAGGAAGGGACCAATCCGCCAAAGGCATGAAACTCTTTTCCATAAGTATTACGCAATCCCACGGAGACTTGCATCACAGGGGCATAGGTAAGATTACTTATCCGATTCATCTGTTTGTCAGGGACGAAAGGAAGAAGTGAAGGGAGGGCAAAGGCAGGTGCGGTGGTTATCACCTTTCGGCAGTGGATTCGGTTAACTATTCCACAGGAATCTGTGAAAGAAACTACCCATCCTTGTTCACATGGCATTAGGGAAGTGGAAGTAGCTCCTAGGGAGAATCGTTTGATTCCAATGGCCTGTTCCAATGCTTTTGTCAGGTTACTAAGTCCCCCATAAGTAGAGAAAACTTTTCGTGTAGCCAACCGGTCGCGTTCACTTCGATGTGAAAATGATTTTGCAATACCACCGAGAATGAAACTGCCATAAGTTTGTTCTAGTTGATAAAGTTTAGGCAGGGCATGACGGGTAACCAATCGCATAGGGTCACCGGCATAAACCCCGGAAATGAATGGGTCTACTGCATAATGTAGATAAGAGATACCCAGGCGCCGCTGTACCAGTTCACCAATCGTTTCATCGGGATTGTTTCCTTTTGAACGGAAGGGTTCACCCAGTATATTGAATTTATCTTTTGTACTGAATAATGGGGTGGTGATTGCACTGAACAGTCCTGAGGGGAGAGGATGAAAGCGATCTCCTTTCCATATAAGGCGTTGCCTGGACGCTTCACGGGCCGTTTCTAAACGGCAGGTGGGGGATAGTTCCGCCAAGAGTTCGGCTACTTCAGGGTGGGAGATTACACCGGTATTGGGCCCACTTTCAAACGTAAAACCATTTTCGTGGTAGGTACGTATCTGGCCGCCTACGCAGGGGCTCTGTTCAATTACCTCGATATCACATCCCTTATGGGTAAGGCAATAGGCGGTAGTCAGACCTGTTAGACCTGCACCGATGATGATGGTATCTCGTAAACGATGATTTTCTGTTACTGTCTGGTTCATTGTTATAAAGGTTTTGAATATGAGTGTGGAGAGTGGAGCATCAGTTTGTCAAGTGAAGCCGCTACGTTGCGTACAAATGCCGAACCTGCGGTTGTCATCTCAAGATAGTCGTCTGTATAGTAAATCAGTCCGTCATCGGCAAAGCCAGATAGTTTTTTTTCATCGTAGGCAGTGGCAGCCTTTAAAGTGGATACCGATACATGCAGGCGCTTTGAAAGATCTCTCCAATCGATACAGCCATTGCACATTAGGGTTTCGATAACCTCTCTGGTGAGTTGTTCGGTTGGAGAAAGGGCGTAACCTTTGGTAATACTTAGTTCGCCTTTACTGATAGTCTTGATGTAATGGGGAATATCTTTCGTATTTTGAGCATAAGCCGATTCAAGCTGACTGATAGCGGTTACGCCCAAACCATATACCTGTGCGGTAGTACGCCGGGTGCAGTAGCCTTGAAAATTACGATGTAATTTTTTAGTTTGCATGGCGATGCTCAGCTCGTCATTGGGGCGTACAAAATGATCCATTCCGATAGATTGATAACCGGATTTATGCAATAGTCCGGCAGCAGTGTCAAACATTGTCCGTTTTTCATGGTTGTCGGGTAGGCCTGATTTCTCCAGAAGCAACTGTCGCTTATTAATCCAAGGCACGTGGGCATAACTGAACATAACCAGTCTGTCGGGTGATAAAAGAATAGCCTGCTCTATGTTGCGGGTGAAGTTCTCCACAGTTTGTTTGGGTAAACCATAAAGAAAATCAAGGTTGATACTTATTCCCTTTTCGCGTAGCAGGATAAATATATCTTCCATCGGTAATAAAGAAGGGCGGCGATTGACTGTTTTCAGTACCTCGATATTAAAGTCCTGCACACCAATACTGAGGCGGTTAAAGCCGCATTCGGTAAGTTGCAGCCAGTCTTTTTCTGAGAGATAGCCTGGGTGGCATTCAATGGCTATTTCAGGGCGGTCGATGGCTGGGAATGATGATAATAAGTGAGCATTCAATTCTTTGATTAAAGCAACGGGAATGGCTGTGGGGCTTCCACCACCATAATGTATCTGCGCGATCGGACGATCCTTATCTAACAGAGGAAGAATCAGATCTATCTCTTGATGCAAAGCTTCTACATATGACTCAATAATCTCGGGACGTGCCATGGGATACGAATTGCATCCGCAATAGTGGCATAAGTGCCGACAAAACGGGATATGCAGGTAAAACGATAATGCGCGCTCTGAAGCCTGATTCGACTGCTGTACAGCCTCCAGGTAGCGGGCGTTGGTAAATGGCTCAAAATAATTGGCCGGTGGATAACTGGTGTATCGAGGTACCGGTACATTGTATTTATTGATTATTTCAGTATACATATATGTTAAGAATGAATGGGTTGAGATTCTTTTCTGAAGAAATAAAATATATAGATCAATGATATGGAAGCCAATATAACTTCGAAAATAAAGAGACCGTGGTAACCGGTTCTATCGGCTACCACCCCGCTAAGAAAGGCTATTAGTAAGCCGCTTAAGTGTGTGAGTACTGTTTGGATGGTAAAGTCGGTTCCTTCACATCCTTTGCGTACACAATCCATAGAAGTGGTATACACTACAATAGTTGCCATTCCATAGGCACTCCATAGCAGGACGATCCCTAAACAAAGCATTGAAAATGAAGGGACTGTCCATGAAATACACATAAAATAGAGTGTAGTAAGCAGGATGAATATTGCAAATAGTATTCTGGAATGATATCGCCCGATTTTACGAACCAGTAATCCGGCCAGGAAAGATGATGCGAAGGCAGCTCCGGTACCTCCGATACCTATCATAATGCCTATCTCTTTCATTGAATAACCCAAATCGACCAGATAAGAGCGTAACACCGATAAAATTCCGATAATGCTGGCATAATATAGTAGTAGGAATCCTATTTGTTTCCAGATGTTACGACGGGCGAAGAACCAGATAAAATCAGTGAATTGTGCCCGTTTCGAAGGTTCTTTGGGTATTATTCTCATATGTTTGTTTTTCAATAACGGAATAATTGCCAATAGTACAAAAATGCATAAGCATGGTATCACCACATGCCAGCCATAGTGCTGAAGAACGAGGAGTAATATACCTGTTCCTATCAATGTACCTCCGAAGCTACCCATTGATTGCATACTGTTGACCAAACTTTTATCCGACTTACCAAAGGAGAGTACTGCAAGTGTGTCTGTAGCTATATCTTGTGTAGCTGAGGCTATCAATGATAGAAATACTAATCCAATGATAAGGTAAAGATCTGTTTGGATATCGAGCAGGCCTACCATCAGGATCAGTAATGCATATACGATTTCGGATGTAATGATACAGCGTTTATAGTCTTTTAGGGTGATACAATGCCGGTCGACAAGCGGTGCCCAAAGAAACTTCAATATCCAGGGGAGTTTGATGAGTTGTAATAAGGCGATGGAAGAAAGAGAGTAATCGGCTTGCCTCATTAGTACTTGTATGGCTGTAGAGAAGAAACTCATCGGGATGGCTTGTGCAATGTATAGGCAGAAAAATGTACTGAGGTTCAGTGTTTTCCGGGAAAGCGGTGAAGGCTTGTTTATATGCATGTGATTCATATCGTTTGGTTAGAGACTGATGCTGACTGATGTACCTAAGGTAATGGGTTTTCCCTTTTGAGCATAGGCTTTACTGGTTACGAAGTAGTAGCTCAGGTAGTCGGTATTTGTGAGATTCTTGCTCCAGACTTCCCATGTAAAGCATCCTTTGTTTATGCTAATTCTTAGATTGACCAATGCATACGGGTTTTGTTTGGCTTGGTTATCTTCATACCAATAAATGGGACCTGTTACCGATACGCCGGCGTTGAGGGTAAGGCGGTCGATCCAGGAACAGATGTCATAAAATGAATATCCGGTTGTCAAAGAGAAAGTGTGGCGGGGAACCATAGGCAGATAGTTACCTCCATAATCTTTTAGGATACCGCGTTCTTCTTTTTGATAGTGAACAAATCGTGCATCTGTATATCCATAATTCATATACATCATCCATGATTTCGTCGGACGAGCTTGAAAACTGGCTTCGATGCCTTTATTACGAGAGCGACCGGCATTTCGGATTACGTTACCTACGGTTGGAATAGTATTGGTTATCTGCTGATTGCGCCAATCTATATAGAACAGGCTCAAATCAGCTGATAGCCGATTGTTCAGGAATGATAGTTTGGTACCTATTTCGTAATTCCAGTTATATTCGGGGGAATAAAGGTAGTCGTCATTGTTGAGGAAAGAGACATTGAATCCTCCGGCTTTATATCCTTTGGATACGGAGGCATAGAACAATTGATTGTGAGAAGAGAGGTACTGCATACTGAACCTAGGAGTAAACTGCCCGAAGTGAAGCGATCGGTTGAATTGTTCAAGCGATTTTGTTTCCCCATTTCCATTTAATGGCTGCTGTACTTTGGAAAAATCGCATCGGGCGTGTTCATAATCGTAACGTAACCCTACAGAACAAGACAGTCCTTGCAACAGATCGAGTGTAGATTGATGATAAAATGCGATCCCTTGTGTGGGAATTCCACTATTAGTAAGGTGTCGGGTGGTATCTGTAAAACGACTAAGGTCAACTTTCCTGTTTATGGTCTGTCGGAAAACAAACGCACCCGTTATCCAATGATAGCGGCTCTTATTGACCGATTTAACCGTAAATTCCTGGCAATACATATGTTGCCGTATCTTATTTTGACCATAGAATATATTGCGAGGCGAGAAATCTTGATCGATTCCCATCTTGTCCTGTATATATTGATAGGATGTTTGGCTGTTGAAGCTGATATGGGGGCCGTTATACCGTATGTTGATTCCGGAGGTTAGCAGATTTCGTCGGTATAATCCTTCATTGTTGTAGTTTACGGCTTCTGTTGTTCCCTTGTCGGCATTATACAATCCGTATGGATATCCTCTTTGATTGGAATATTCGTAGGAGGTTATGAAGCGGGTAGTCCAATGGGCTGCGGGTTTCCATGTGAGCCCGATTCGTCCGGCTCCGTTATCAAGTTTATCTGCCTTTTTATGGGTATACAAATTGGTAAAAAAGCCATCATTGTGATGATAATTACCGCTAAAGGATAAACCTAACTGCTCGTTCACCTTTGTATAGTTCGAAGCTATTAATCGCATATCATTGTAACTGCCATATCCCAACCGGAAATACGTACCTTGATAATCGAGGGGCGAATGGGTATATACATTGATGGTTCCACCAATAGAATTACGTCCGTAGAGTGTGCCTTGCGGTCCGCGAAGTACTTCTATACTACTTATATCCGACAAGTCAATATCGAAAGCGGACGTTTCAAAATAGGGAATGCCATCTACGTAAAAGCCTACTGATGGAGCATCCTTTTTGGCTCCTATCCCCCGAATATAAACCGGAGAATTCTGCTTGGACCCATAATCGGGCATATAGAAATTAGGAAGTAAGGAACTTAAGTCTTTAGCTCCCGATATTTCATTCTCTTTCAGGAAGCGATTATCTAAGGTAGAGATAGAAAGTGGCTCACGATTAGGTGTGTTTTGTTTAAAAGCTACTATTGTTACTTCATCCAGATCGATACGCTTAACCTGTATTGTATCGGGCTCATTGGCCGAGACTATCGTAGAGAAAGGTAGGAGGAAAAATAATCTTTTTATCATATTTTAGGGTTTGCGGCAAAGGTAGGGCATGTCCCTAGAGTTGGCAATCCTCATTTCTTAGGATTTTATCTGCCGGTCTTGGCTTCTTGGGTATTAACGTTCGGGACTGACGTGCATATACAGTTTTTGTCGTTTCGTGGTAAGTAGAGGTTGGTAACTGATTTATACTGTTCTTTTGCGGAGTCTTTTATTTGACTTTTTTCGAAGCGTTTTGTGTCTATTTGATATGTAACCGGCTGCAGGGACTCGTATTCTGAAATTGTCTGATACATATAAATAGTATTCTTCTTTATGTAAATATATGTGTTTGTGGGGCATTACCTTTGCATCGAAAAGTACGTACTTGTCAAACGCAGTTCTGAATATGATTTTTTTTGGACTTATAGATGTGTTCTAGACTGTTGTTTGTATAATTCTTTTGTGTAATTTATTGATATAACAAAATGAACAATGCTAAATTATTACATTTAATGGTTTACATCTTAACCATTATTTTAGGGCAGTCTTGTACAGAAGTGGATATTACGATGCCCAAAGGACCGAAAGGTGATAGAGGAATGTCAGCTTATGAATTTTGGAAAGAGAATGTAGAGAATGGAGTGATTTCTTGGCCTAAGAAAGAGACTGAAATAACTGATTTTTTTAAGTATTTAAAAGGTAAGGACGGTCTGGATGGAAAAAGTGCTTTTGAACTGTGGAAGGAAGAAGTAGCTACTGGTGCTCTGGATAATCCTCACCGCCCGGGAAGTATGTGGCCTGTATCTCAGAATAATCTTAGAGATTTTTGGTATTATCTGACAGGAGCGAGTGGCGAGAATGGGCAAACACCTCATATTGGTAATAATATGAATTGGTGGATTGGCAATAAGGATACCGGAATACGTGCTCAGGGTAGGGATGGACAGAATGGAGAAGATGCTGTTCCACCGGTAGTTACGATCGGGGATAATGGTAATTGGTTGATTGATGGAGTAGATACAGGAAAACCTTCCAGAGGTGAAGAAGGAGTTGCAGGAACAACACCTACTGTTACAATTGGAGAAAATGGAAATTGGGTAATCAATGGAAAAGATACCGGAAAGGCTGCGATAGGTAAAGATGGAAGATCGCCAGAGGTAATAATCGGTACCAATGGGAACTGGTATATTAATGGGAAAGATACCGGTATTCGTGCATATGGTAAAGATGGTGCCAATGGTAAGGATGGCATTAACGGTAAAGATGGTGCCAATGGTAAGGATGGCATTAACGGTAAGGATGGTGCCAACGGAAAAGATGGTATTAACGGTAAGGACGGGGCTGCTGGAAAAGACGGCGCTAACGGTAAAGATGGTGCTAATGGGAAAAGTGCCTATGAATTGTGGGTAGAGAGTGTTGAGGCGGGTTGTAACAATACTGGCCCTAAAGTGAAAAATCCTCATAATCCGTCTTTGGATTGGGATTGTGGTAAAACAACTTTAAGTGATTTTTGGGAGTTCTTGAGAGGTGCGGATGGTAAAGATGGTGCGGACGGTAAGGATGGAAAACCCGGTGTTCCGGGAAAACCGGGTGCTGAAGTTACTATTATCAAAGGAGTACCTAACGTGATTGCACTTTATTCACAACAAGAATTTGGAGAGTATGTTCGTACAACCGATGGAGGAGTAGCTTATCGTGTGTATGACGAATCTGGCAATAAGGCTCCGAAGGCTGTGGTTAAGGGAATTCCCGGTTTGGATCCGGCTAAAACTTATACAGCTAATGAAGAGGGAGAATTTATTATTCCGAAAGAAGATCTTCCTCAAATTGACGATATAGATGCCCGATGGGGGAAAGTTAAGGAGGTAACTATTAATAAGGTGACAAAGGAATCTGCAGAAAACACTTATGTCCCTAACAGAATGCAGATTAGAATGATTTATATTGGTACCTCTCCATATCTTGATTATGAACATAACCTGCAGTTTAGAGTAGAGAGAAAGACAGATCCTGGTGCGGAATGGAAAACATTGCCCAGCTATTTGCCTAATGTCAATGCCGGATTTACGGCATATCAGGTTACAAATCCGGAAGACCCGACATCTCTTGATAAAACGAAAAAGATAGAAAGTACTACACCTAATATGAGTAGTACATCAATGTCTATTAATCCTAATAGATATGTTAAAGAGAACCCTGCCGGTATAAAAAATGGAATAACTGACTTTTGGGATGGAAAAGACAACTATTTCTCAATAGTAAAAGATACCCCTTATTATGGAGAAACGATTTATTGGAATGGAGTATGTAAGATGGCACCTTATCAGATACCTCCTACACTTAAAACTCTAGCCTTAACAAAGGCATCTGCTGAAAGTGGAGATGATGTATTCTTGAATAAAGCCCAGGGGGAATTTGACTTTTCGACTATTGATTTTAATATCATATGTAAACGTGAATTGGTAAAAACAGTAAAACCGAACGGCATAGATTACATTGAACCTGAATTTTATGCTCCGGAAGAGGCGAAGGAACTCCTACTCTGTTATGTTAAGTTTACTTATACCTCTCCATTGGGGGTACAAACAGCCACAAGCGAACTTAATAAGTCGAGTTACAAGAAACCTGAGTATGCTGCCCTTAGCCCGTACTTGGGAGCTACAATCTATTCGATAGGAGCGAGTAGCGCTTTTATCTACTCTAGCAATGTGTCTTTAGGAGTTCTCAAGAAGAAAGCAGATAACGGTACGTATTATGTTGAGAATACATATAAAGATATGCCTGAAATTAGTGTAACCTATAAAGAAAAATAGAATAATATGAATTTCAATGAAATAAAAAATAGACTTCTTATAGGAGCATTGGCCATCACTGTTTTTCCCTTTTATGTTCATGCTCAAAACGATAAGATGGAAGGACAAACAGCACATAGAACCAAAGCCTGGGAAATAGGGGTAGGTGGAGCTCTTATCAACTGGGACAGAGTGACTTTCTCGGATTTTCGTCAGGTCGATGGGAACTATCTGTATCGAATGAATATCGATCATCTTTTTGGCGGTATCCAACTCTATGCAGCTCGTGAATTGAATCCCTGGTTTTATCTTGATTTACAGGGGACATTGGGACTGGCAAGAAAACAAGTTGAAACAGGCGGGCGTAAGTTTGATTTCATGTATATGGCCGGTCCGGGACTTCAATTCCGGTTAACCCCATTGTTTAAATCAAAATATGTAGAACCTTATTTACGCGTAGGTGTTAACTACCTCCATCATGATTTTTATGCAATTAATGCAGGAAAGTTTGAGAATGATCCTATAGGAGAAGCAGAATGGACATCATCCAATCCTTGGAACAAAGAGAAAATAGGATCTAAACAATCCTATTTCCCCTTATCCTTCGGAGCCGGAGTACAAGCTTGGCTTAACGATCATTGGGGAGTAGGATTACAGGGAGAATACATCATGCCTGTCGATAAAAAACAAACGCGTTTTGTTCAGGCTTCGATGCGTATTATGTTCCGTTTGGGTGGAAGTACAAAACGTCCTATGCCGGTTGTGCAATATATAGACCGTCCGGTTGATAGGATTGTAGAACGAATTGTTGAAAAGAGAATTGAAGTGCCGGCTGTGGTGGAAAGTCATGTTTGTGATTTATTCGATAACATTCATTTTGCGTTTGATAAGGATGTGATTACTTCCGAATCTGAAATCACTTTGGATAAGATTGCAGATCTGTTGAAAAGTTATCCGGATAACAATTTCTTGATAACCGGGTATACAGATGCAAGAGGAAGCGACAATTATAACATAGATTTGTCGAAACGCCGCGCTAAAGCTGTGTATAGTGCATTGCTGAAACGACAAGTACCTCAACATATGTTGAAATGGCGCGGAGTCGGATATCATGCTAGTTCGGTGCCGGCTTCAGGTCCGGATAAAGTCAGGATGGGTGATCGAAAGGTGTCCATTGAGAGAGTGACGAATTCAGATTATTGGGGTTGGTTAACGAATGAAGAATAATGTATTACATTAATTTTGTATAAAACATAAAGGCGGCAAGAACAATTCTGTTTTTGTTGCCTTTTTTGTTCCGTTGTTTTGATATAGAATGAAATGATTTGAAGAAATAATAGAATGTTGAAGGATTAATCATCATCTGGCCTAAAACTAACTAGCTCTTAGAACTTTATGAAAAAGAAATGCTAAAGAAGATTATCTTATGAATAATTATAGACATAATTGGCGAATTTATGTAAAAGGTTATTGTATGATAAGTAATCTCTAATAGCTTAATTTTATATATTAAATAAAATGATGTTATGAAATTACTTTATTTTAAGGAACATCTGTCATGCATAAACTATCAAATAAATGTTAATACAGGTTTTGTTTATTATAATTTAGAGAAAGATAGTGTAAGTAAAATAGATAATAGTGCTTCTCCTTGTATTCTTTTCCTTCTTGATGGAGAGGTGTCTATTGATAGTGGTGAGTATCAGAATGTACATATTGAGAAAGATAAAATGGTTCTTATTCCGCAACATGTAGATAATAAAATTGAAGTTACATATGATGCAAAATGTCTTTTACTATTTTGGAATAAAGACATAAGGGTGTGTGACAAAGTATATATGAACTCTCTTTCTTCTTATAAGGAAAGAAAAAAAGAGATGTGTGTGCTTCCTATAAGAGATCCTTTGCAAGCTGTTTTAAACTCCATTGTCGCATATTTATATGCTAAGATGCAGTGTAAACATATGCATCTTATCAAACAACAAGAGGTTTTGTTGGTTTTGAGAGGATATTATACGAAGAAAGAATTATTTACTTTTTTTTCTTCTATATTGGGGAATACAGGACATTTTGAAGATTTTGTAATGAATAATTATAGGAAAGTAAAGAGTGTAAAGGAATTTGCCGGTTTGTATTGTACTTCTGAGCGCTCTTTTAATCGTAAGTTCCAAAATTGTTTTAAAGAAAGTCCTTATCAATGGATGCAAAAAAAGAAGGCGGAGTTGATCAGAGAAAAAATAAGTGAGTCGGATACTCCTTTTCAAGAGATCGCAATGGATTTTGATTTCAATTCGCAAGCTCATTTCACTTCCTACTGTAAGAGATTATTTGGAATGACTCCCAGCAAATTGAGAACAGAAAGTAAGAAGGTTGCTCCTGATTTGGAGTACTGATATACGTATTTATAGCGAAGAATCATATAAAGGCCGGATTAGGGGGCTATCCTATTCCGGCTTTTTGTCTAGGCAATGCTTTGTTATACAGTTAATTGGGGCTATTGGGCTTTCGTTGGGAGGCTTGCTTACTCTGATCCTTCATTTTTTTGTTCCATCTGATGATGCTCTTAATTGCTTTGAGTTTTTAGTGCTTTGCATCCATTCGACAATATTAATTCCTGAAAGTAGAAAAGTTTCTGTATAAACAAGAGTGCAGTTAAGAATTTTACTGAGAGAAATGGTACAAGATTTATCTCTGTAGTGAGCCATCCGTCATCCTGTTTTTTAAGTGATAAAAGCCGTTTTTGAACTGTAAGTTCAATTTTATGTGATCCGGTGCAACATACAAATATTACTTAATTGGCTATTATCCTACTGCCAGCGTAACACTATAAATTGAATGCCATATAATGCTTATACTCTTTATATAAGCAAGTGCTTTTATGCAATATTAATATAACTTTTGATTTATACAAATACCTAAATATAGTGATTGTGGGTTAATTTTAGTGTCTTTATCTTTGCCGCCGTAAATAAACAAACAACTAAACCAGATTTAAGGAATACAGTTTCTATAACCCTAAAAACATTAGAGTTTTGCTTTCCTTTTTTTCCTATCCATGCAGGCACTACAACTTTTCAAAAAGAGTCGATATGGGTGTTAAGTAAGCAGGTAATACCGCTATCCGTAGCTTGATTTCTGTAAAGCGCATCTCTTGTGGAGGTAAATCGAATAGAAGCCCCCTGACAATGTTACAATTATATTAATATGACAAATAGAAAACCTTTATTTATCATCCTCTTTTCTTTGGGATATTCAGGAATATACTCACAGGAACAGCAGGTGAAGAAAGACTCTGTCTACCAATTGCAAGAGATAGTGGTATCGTCCCAACAGATACTTGGGAGTAAGTTTAAAGCAAGAAACCGCACAGGATCGGCATATTATATTTCGCCTGAGGAAATTCGCAGGTTGGGATATACGGATATTAATCGTATGTTGAAGGCCGTTCCCGGAGTTAATATGTATGAAGAAGACGGTTTCGGTCTTCGCCCGAACATTAGTTTGAGAGGAACGAAAGCCGAGCGAAGTGAACGCATCTCGATTATGGAGGACGGTGTACTGGCGGCACCGGCTCCTTATTCCGCTCCGGCAGCTTATTATTTCCCCAATGTAGCCCGGATGGAGGCCATCGAAGTGCTGAAAGGAAGTAGCCAGGTACAATACGGTCCGTTCACTACGGGAGGAGCTATTAATTTGGTATCGACTCCTATTCCGAACAGTTTTTCCGGTAAAGCGAACATTTCTTACGGAAGCAAAAATACGTTTAAGTCGCATACATCTGTCGGAAGCAGTTGGAAGCATTTCGGGTATATGGTAGAATATTTGCGTTATCAGTCAGATGGTTTTAAGAAATACGAAGATCATGCTGCCAAAGGATTTAAAAGAAATGATATTATAGCTAAAATAAGGGTTAAAACGGATCATGTAAAAGGAGTGAATCATGCTTTGGAACTGAAATTCGGATACGCAGACGAAAATTCGGATGAAACGTATGTGGGACTCTCTGCAGATGATTTTAAGAAGACTCCTTTTCTCAGGTATGCAGGTTCGCAAATGGATAAACTTAAGACCGATCATCGGCAGTGGGTAGCAACTTATCTGCTGACTTTTTCCAACAAGTTGAAAATAACTACCAACGCCTATTACAACTATTTCCACCGAAATTGGTACAAACTGAATGATGTGCGCGCAGGAATCACTTCAAAAGAGAAGAGATCCATCGCCGATGTACTTGTGGATCCGGAAACGAATATCCGTTACTTCGACATTTTGACGGGGAAAACAGATCGGGAAGAGGAAGCACTGTTGGTAAGAGCCAATAACAGAACTTACCGTTCCAGAGGTATACAAACCAGGGCCGAATACCGTTTCAACCTGAACGAGTTTTTCTTCGATCTGGAGTTTGGACTTCGTTATCATGCCGATGAGGAAGATCGTTTTCAGTGGGATGATTCTTACTCTATGAAAAATAAGAAAATGGTACTGTTTATGGAGGGTATTCATGGTACGAATGCTAACCGTGTTACTTCTGCCAACGCGTTAGCCGGTTACCTGCTTGCTAAATTAAGATATGACGCGTGGACTGTCACTGCCGGGCTGCGATATGAAGATGTAGACTTACTGAAAAAAGACTATACGAAAGAAGATTTGGCACGGTCGGGTAAGGTACGTATTGAAACTCCGAATCATGCGCGTGTACTGATTCCGGGGGTAGGATTACATTATCAATTGATGCCGGCTGCTTCTGTTTTCTTCGGGATTCATAAAGGCTTTGCCCCTCCAAGCGCGGAATTATATCAAAAGCCTGAAAGCAGTGTGAATATGGAACTGGGTACACGTGTTGCTATCGGGAATTTTAGGGCGGAACTAATCGGGTTCTACAATAATTACAGTAATATGCTGGGAAGTGATCTGGCTGCTTCGGGTGGGGCCGGAACACTTGAACAGTTTAATGTAGGGGAGGCCCGGGTAAAAGGTGCGGAGTTTCTGGTACAATATCAGCCTCTTCCGAAGAACTGTAATGTGAGGTTGCCGTTGCAGGTATCCTATACTTATACGGATACTGAAATTAGAAATTCGTTTGAAAGCCATTCATGGGGTAATGTGGTTAGAGGTGATGAAATACCTTACATCTTCAAGCATGCTCTGAACATGCAGTTGGGTATAGAATGTAAATGGTTTTATGCCAATATCGGTGCACGCTATAACAGTGATATGCGTACTTCACCCGGGCAGGGGACGATTGCGGAGAGAGAAAAAGTACCGGCAAACCTTATATTTGATGCTTCGCTCAATGTTTTTGTGAATAAATACTTGACAGTAAGATTAAATGCAATCAACCTGACCAATAGGGTTTACCTTACATCCCGCCATCCTGCGGGTTTGAGAGCGGGACATCCTTTTGGGATCTATGCAGGAGCTAATGTACAGTTCTGACTATAAAATTTAATTGTGATAAACCATAAAACGAAGAAATATAGAGAATAAAACAATGAATACTTCATCAATGATAAGAATAGTAATCAGTAGTTTGCTGATGGCAATTTTTTCTCAGACTTGTCCGGCACAAGTGGCAGTAGAGATAAAAGGTACAGTACGCTCTGTAACCGGAGAAAGTTTGCCGGGAGCTACGGTGATAGTGGAAGGAACTGCACGAGGAGTTATTACAGATGTAGAAGGGAGGTTTACTCTCAAGGCCCGAAAAGGACAGATGCTGAAGGTGAGTTTCGTAGGAATGAAACCTCGTCTGATTAAAGCCTCATCCGGCATTATGAACATCATACTTCAGGATAATGTGCAGGAGATAGAGGGAGTGGTAGTCACCGGCTATCAACAAATTAAAAACAGGGTCTTTACGGGAGCGGCAGCTTCGGTAAAGCTGGATGAAATCAAGTTGAACGGTGTGTCGGATGTGTCGCGCATGCTCGAAGGGCGTATTGCAGGTCTCTCCATACAGAATGTGACAGGTAGCTTTGGTGCCGCGCCCCGGATTAATATCCGGGGTGGTGCTTCCATTATGGGAAATGTACAACCGTTGTGGGTCATAGACGGGGCAGTATACGAGGATCTTGTTTCACTTACACTTGATCAATTGGCTTCCGGTGATGCGGTAACCCTTATCAGTTCGGCTGTTGCCGGACTGAATGCATCTGATATAGAAGATATTCAGGTATTGAAAGACGCCTCAGCAACTTCCATCTATGGTGCCCGGGCATTGAACGGGGTGATCGTAATTACCACCCGGTCCGGTAAAAGAAATGCACCGAACCGATTTTCTTATTCTTATGAGTTAAGTATGCGATCTATTCCTTCTTATACAAATTTCGATTTGCTTAATTCTCAAGAGAGTATGTCTGTTTATCAAGAGATGGGCAGAAAGGGATATTTCTCTTTGCAAAATACGCTATATGGTCGTCGCAGTGGAGTATATTATCAGATGTATAAGGCACTTAATACCATTGATCCGGCTACCGGTCAATATTATCTGGAGAATACGGATGATGTCAAAAGGGCATTCATGCGTGAAAGAGAGTATGCTAACACCAATTGGTTTAAAGAACTGTTTACACATAGGCCTATCCATACACATACTGTGACCTTTTCAGGGGGAGGGGAGAACTCTGCAATGTATGCTTCCATCGGTTTTTATGATGACAGAGGATGGACTTTGGCCGACAATGTTAAAAGAATTACGGCCAACATCAAGAACTCTTTTTACTGGAACGAAGATAAGATAAAGGCTACTATATCCGCACAAGGAAATCTACGTAACCAGAACTCGCCGGGAACAATTCCTCAACGTAGAAATACTGTTATCGGAACATTCGAACGTGATTTCGATATCAATCCTTTTAGTTACGCTTTAAGCACAAGCCGCACTTTACGGCCCCATAATGCGGATGGAGAACGAGAGTTCTATCGGAATAACTGGGCTTCGTTTAACATTCTGAATGAATATGAAAACAATTACCTGAAAACAGAAGTGCTGGATCTGAAATTACAGGGTGAACTTTCATACAGGCTCAATGATCATATTGAAGTAAAAGGCTTGGCAATGGTGCGTCACGCCGTAACCAAGAGTTCACATTTTATTGCTGAAGCATCCAATGTGGTACAGGCTTTTCGTGCCAATGAGACTCCTTACGTAGCCAGAGAAAACATTTATCTATTGAAGAATAAAGACGATCCGATGCAACTGCCCGGGGTAGCATTGACACATGGGGGGATATTCAATAAAACGGAAACTTCCTTGCGAAGCTATCTGGGACGTTTGGCTTTGGATTATAACAGGCAACTGAGTGAACATAACATACGCGCTTTCGGATTTACTGAAATACGATATGCCGATCGCAGCATGAATCCTTTTCAAGGCTATGGAATACAATACGACAGAGGTAATCAGGTCTTTTCCAATCCCCTGATTTTTGAAAAGCTGGCCAATGAAGGAGATACTTATTTTTCTTTAACCGAACGTTATGAAAGGGGAGTGACATTATCGGGCAGCGCTACATACGGATATGCCGGGAAATACATTTTCAATGGAGTATTCAATTACGAAGGGGCTAATACTGCAGGTAAGTATAGCCGTTCCCGCTGGCTGCCAACCTGGAATATAGGAGCCAAATGGAATCTGGATCAGGAGAAGTTTATGAGGAAACACACTACCATTTCAAGGCTCGCCCTGCGTACGAGTTACGGGTTAACCGCTAAAATGAATGAACAAGCTGTTAACTCTACCACAGTTTTCAAGCATGTGATGGTCAACCGTACTCTTTTGAAAGATAGGGAGAATGCATTGCGTATTTTACATTTGGAAAATCGAGATCTGACATGGGAAAAAATGTATGAGCTGAACTTCGGTCTTGAGCTCGGACTGTTTGGCAATCGTATCAGTGCGACATTCGATGTGTACCAACGAAACTCGTTTGATCTGATAGACCTTATTCGTACCTCCGGTGTGGGAGGTCAGTATTACAAATACGCTAATTTCGGAGATATGCGTACGCGTGGAGTGGAACTGGCCATACAGACACAAAATATATTGACTGACAAATTCAGTTGGTCTACCACAGTCACTATCAGCGGTATGAAGCAGAAAATAACCCGGTTACTGAATACCCCTAACACTTTTGATATGGTGGCCGGAACCGGGCGTGGTAACATCGTGGGTTTTCCACGTGGATCTCTGTTCTCCTTCAATTTTCAGGGACTTAACACCCATGGTCTGCCGACCTTCGATTTCGGACTGTACCCCTCCAACAAAGGAGCAAATAGCGAGATTTCGGGAGCTGACTTTTTGGATGCACAATATTCAAAATCATACCTTATTTACCATGGCCCTATTGAACCCCAATATATAGGAGGTATATCCAATACTTTTAAGTATAAAAATTGGGAATTCTCGTGTTTTGTTACCATGCAGGCAGGTAATAAAATTCGGATGAATCCTTCTTTTGATCCGGCATTTGCCGATCTTAATGTATTTTCCAAGGAGTACTACAACCGTTGGTTGAATCCCGGTGACGAGCGGAAAACCAATATTCCCGTAATTCCTTCTCAAGATCTGATACGCAATATCGGAAAAGAAAATATAGAAAAAGCCTACAACACTTATAACTATTCACAAAACAGGGTGGCTGACGGTAGTTTTGTGCGTATGAAAAATATCTCGTTGGGATATCGTTTACCTCAAAGATTCCTTTCACATCTTAAAATCAAACAGATGAACGTAAAGGTGAATGTGACGAATCCGTTCCTTATCTATTCAGACAGGAAACTGAATGGGCAAGATCCGGAATTTTATAGATCAGGAGGGGTTTCATTGCCTACTCCCAAACAATATACGATGACATTGAATGTTGAATTTTAATTGGGTAAAAATGAAAAAGACAATCTTTTTAAGTACTATAATCTTATTGCTGACAGCGTGTCAGGATTATCTGGAAACAAATCCGGACTCTACTTTTGATGTACAAATAGACAGTGAGGACAAAATTGCCGAACTGCTTGCCGGAGCATATCCCGAGGCCAGTTATTTTGCTTTTTTAGAAGCGCGTACGGACAATGTGGGAGAAAGGACTAACGGCATTCATTCGCGACTGAATGAAGCTATGTATTATTGGGAAGATTACGATCAGGAAGATTTGGATACTCCGCTAAACTATTGGAATGCATGTTATGCCGGAATCGCTCAGGCTAATCAGGCGTTAGAGTTACTTAGTAAATACCCTAAAAGTGACCGGGTAAAAGCTTTGTATGGAGAAGCGTTTCTCTTGCGTGCTTATCTGCATTTCATGTTGGTAAACATCTGGGCTGAGCCTTATGGAACTACCAAATCGGCAACAGCCCCGGGTATTCCTTATTTAACCCGGCCCGAAAAAAATGCGTTGGTGGACTATGAACGAGGAACGGTGAAGGAAGTGTATGAAAAGATTGAAAAAGATCTGAAACTGGGTCTTTCGTTGGTGAATGACGATTATTATGTTAAACCAAAATTTCATTTCAATAAAAAAGCGGCCTACGCTTTTGCTTCGCGTTTTTACCTGATTAAGGGAGAATGGGACCTGGTGGTCTCATACTCCGATTATGTGCTCGGTGTTGACCCAAAGCCGGTCTTAAGAAACTGGCAGAAGTACAAAAAAGAATTTAATTCTAATCATAAATATCTCTATATTCGATACGCAAGTGTTGATGAACCTGCCAACCTTTTATTGACTACTACGGAGTCAAGAGTGGCACGTAATATTCCTTCGGAAAAATATGGAGTGACCATTCAAAGTGCCGAAAAGGTGTATAATGAACACGGGATAGACGGATGCTTTAACTTCCGGAAAATGAAGATGCAGTCATTCTTTCTGTTTAACTATAACGACGGACGTATAGATGACGGGCAATATATAGCCAAATTTGACGAGCTTTCATTATCCGGCTATACGGGGATACGTCCCAGAGGGTTATATGTTACCAATGTTTTATTCTCCACTGACGAAGTGATGCTCAACCGGATGGAAGCGTATACAATGCTCGGAGAGTATGATAAAGCAATAGATAATCTGTTGGTTTACTTGTCTGTCAAATATGGAGTGTATCCCTCTTGCGGCCGTTCGACTTATACGCAGACAAGCAGTGAAAACTATCAAATCTATACCCCATTTTACGGAATGAGTATCAACCAACTGGCGTTGGTGAAAATACTTTTAGGTTTCAGGAGACAGGAGTTCTTACATGAGGGTTTGAGATGGTTTGATATACGCCGCTTTTATATATCGGTAAAACGCACTTCAAAGTATAAATTCTACAGACCATTGGAAAAAGAAGATTCCAGAAAACTTTTGCAAATACCGGCAGAAGCCATTAACCGGGGACTGGTTCCTAATCCCCGATAGAGTATTATAGAAGATGATTCAAGAATAAAATCAAGCATATGAAAACAATTATTAGAAAAGTGAATTTCAGATACTTTTTTCGAAGAAGTCTGTATTTGCTCGTTATTTCTTTCCTATTGGCGGGCTGTGAAGAGGAGGCATCCCTATCTGCCCGGAGTGTGGTGGAGGCGGGTGAGACAGAGCGTGAGAGGACAGAGTTGGATAAATGGATACTGGATACATTCACCCGTCCTTACGGGATTGAGGTGGAATATCGGTGGGACAAAAATGCAGTGCAGAATGGAAGCTATATCTACCCGCCGGAAGTTGCCAATGTAAAAAGTGTGCTCAATACCATCAAAACTCTATGGATTGACCTCTATACAGCTCCTGAATTGGGAGGAGATAAGTTTCTGTTGGGAAAAAATCCTCTTAAAATATACATGTATGGAGGAAGAAATGTAGATGGAAACGGAATGGAACTATTAGATAATCTTGAAGCAACGACTAATGAGATGTTTCTATATAACGTCAACGAGTTTAATCCCCAAGATGAGGATAAGGTCTTCATTCTGATGCGAAGCGTACATCACCAGTTTGCCAGACATCTTATGGAACTTTTCCCCTATGACAGAAGCAAATTCCTATCCATCAGCAGAAACAAGTATATCGAATCGACTAAATCTATTGCATGGATTTTCAAAGGAGAGACGCAAGGGCGCAGAGGGTTTATTCTGGCTGGTTATCCGAATAAGAAAGGTTTCTTTACCTTTCATTCTCTCCTTTCACCTGAAAAAGATTTTGCGGAGATAATCAGTTTGAAGTTGACATATGGACCTAAGGATTTGCTTCAGGCTTTGGACAGAGCCAAGACTCCTTACAATGCCGGATCGGATAAAGATCTTCAAAAAGAATATGATGAACAAGCGCTTCAGGCATATAAAGAATTGGTAGAAAAGCAAGCATTTGTAGAAGACTACTTTAGTAAAGAAATTAAGATTTCGCTTAACTACCTTCAATTAATAAGCATGAAGCAAGTAAAGGAATTTATTAATAAAAAATAAGAAAGAATGAAACTAGGATTTCAAATACTTATCCTAATGGTGTTTTGCTTCTCCTGTAAAGATGAAAAGGTTTTCGACTCGTCTCCTTCAGAGCGCAATGCAAACCATATCGGCGAACTGAGAAAGGAACTTGTAAATGCTCCTTATGGCTGGGCTGTCACCTATTTCCCCCAGACGGATTCTCTATTGTTTACAAATGTGAATGAATTGATAACTCTTCCCAAAGGGATATTTGAAGACAAGAACAAATATGGATATGGTGGACACTATTTCTTAATGAAGTTTTCCGAAAATGGGATCGTAGAGACGGTGGCCGACTATAATGAGGAGAGCCTGACGAAAAAGCTGCAAAGTGAGTTTGAAGTGAGCCAAAACACATTTACGCAGTTAAGTTTTACTACTTATACCTATCTGCATTCTTTGGTGAATGACCGCTTTACCGGCTCTTCGGATTTCCTTTATACGGGAAAAGATGTTGATGGCAACCTGATATTTAAAACATCTTCATATATAGAGCCTGCAAGGGAATATATCATTTTTACAAAATTGAAGAATGATGAAAGTTGGCAGGAGGACATCCAAAAATCATATGACAATAAATTGTTCTTTGAGAAGATGAAAAATCCTCAGCTAATTATTCGTAGGGCGGGACGAGTTTATTTCCATAGCGATGTACAGATGAATGTCACTTATGGAGGGGATGGAAGTGTGAATGGAAAGCAACCTCCAGAAGTATATCAGCGCTATCGTCTGTTTCTTGCGAGAGATTATTTTGCTTCTCAGGGATGGTTGGGAAATAAAGTAAAAGGATTGGGTTCGGGGTATGTAGGAACAGCCGACGGTCTGACTTTCAAGCCCGGTATACGTTATAGTGAAACGTATATCTTCTATGATTTTCGTAGAGAAGGAGAGAGATTTGTTTGCGAACTTGTGAAAGTAGTTGACCCTTACAGCAAAAAAATACATTGGGTCAGCAAGCATCTTGCTCCCTATGGCGAAGAGAGTGGAGTTATAGCTGAAATCCGGGATGAAATTTAAATTAGAAAACAACAGGATAAATATGAAACATGTATGGATAATAAGTTGTCTGCTGTTTGTATGCAGCTGCAACACGGTAAGAGAAGATTTTGTAGTAAATGAAGATTATGAGAAGTTGTTTCCATCCAAAGAGATAGAGAAACCTGAAAACAAGCGCGGAGAGTTGCTTGTACAATTGTGTGATCCCGATCAGGCATTGGAGAACTATAAATATCCCGGTACCGAAACTCCGAATGGTGCTGACCAATATAAAATAACCCTGATGTGTTCGTTTCAGGAAAAACGCTGGGATGGTAATCTTACTAAAGATGTCAGTGCTCAGTACAAAGTGAAATATATTAATGAAAAAAAAGAATTGGTGACGATCAGTTGTGGAAAGAGAAATATAGGAAATGCCGGAGAGGATGCTGACGGATTAAGACCCAATGTAATGTTTAACGGCGAGAAGTTGGAAATTTCTTTTAATGTACATTCGGGTTTTCCTCTGTATCTGAGTGTTTCCGGTGAGGGACCCAGATCATCCAATATAAGAGCAAGTATCACAGCTGTCTCCACTGATGGACTGATCGAAATTCCCAGTCTGCAGACAGAGCAATATCAAAATGAGGAGGGGATTAATCCACTGAGGTATCCATATTGTGAATATTTGATTTTACCTTAAGAAAAAATAGAAAAAAGATGAATTATTTATTGAAATGTCTATTCTTGTCCTGTCTGTTGATAAGTGTTATGGCATGTACCGACGGGATAAATGAAACAGTGATAAGTGCGTATCAGCTCCCGGTATTGCCGGAACCTTCGTATAAATTCTCAAGGAACGGAGAGAGTTCTGTAAATGTACTTGAGTGTGGATTTTTGAAATCTCCTATCGATAGAATTTTTTCGGAATACATGAACGAAGCGCGTATGAGTACAAAAAGGGATTATGACGAGGCACTCCGGATTTATCATGAAGGGAACTTCGGGTTAAAACCACAAAAAGAGGTTTCTGCTTCTTCTAAACATCTGAAGGATAGAGATAAGATTCTGAAAGATATTGATGCTTGGTTTGAAACTTCCGCACGTATTGCCGGCTTGGGAGCGAATATCCCTTCTTACGAACATAGAAACAGGGAAGCCGTGAAAGGCTTGACAGGATATGTAGGAAATGGTATAGGAGACAAAGATGTCTGTTATGTGGATGAAAGGGGGATTGCTGTAGCTGAAGTTTATAAATATGCTATTATGGGAGCAATATATCTGGACAAGATACTCAACATACATTTGAGTGAGCAAATATTGGAAAATAACGAGGTACTTGTACGGAATGATCTGACCCAGCTCTTACCCGGTCACAACTATACGGAGCTGGAACATCATTGGGATCTGGCATATGGATATTACGACTTCTGGAAAACATTGGCCCAGTCCGATGGCTTACCGGCCTTAAAAGATTGTCATCTGCGTATCTCCCGCTCCTTTGTCAAAGGGCGCGCTTTGATGACGACTTCCCAATATGATGAAATGCGGTTGCAAGCTGATACCATCAGGCAAGAACTGTCACGTGTAGTTGCGGTAAGGGCTATGCATCTGCTGGTCGGTCCGAATACATTGGCCAACTTAAAGGAAAATCCCAGGCGGGCGTTCCGTCTTCTTTCTCAGGCTTACGGCTTGATCTATGCTGCACAGTTTGCACGCAATATGCAAGGAAAATCATTTTTAACAAACGAAGAAACCGGGATTTTGTTGCATGAATTGGAGAAAGGGGATGGTTTATGGGATAAAGAACGCTTGTTAGGGAGAGAGCAGACCGAGGGAGCGTTATACAATCTGGCGGTGCGTATTGGAGAGAAGTTTGATGTTTCACCGGAGGATATTAAAAAATAAGAGATGAGAAAGATACATAAATTGCTTTTACCGGCAATCATATTCATGATGGCAATAATTCAGGTTAAAGCTCAAGGTACAGCAGGTATCGATGTGATTCCTAACGGAGGGTTTGAAAAGTGGCAAGATACGGGACAGCCTACCGGTTGGCGTATAGTAAGTAGCTTAAATCCGGAGCGGGTACAGGAAAGACGTCCGGAGAGTACAGGTGTGTATGCACTTAAAATATGGCTTAACGGAGGATCTGTTTTCTTGGCTCAACCCGTATCGGTAAAAGCAGGAAAACAATATACACTCTCTTTTTGGAACAAAGGAAGTGTGGGAAATCGTGAAATAGTAGTAACTCTGTTTTGGTATGATAACGGGAGTATAAAAAGCAGAGAAAAAATACTTTCGATAAGAACGGTTAAAGATGAGTGGAGAAGAGTGGAAAGTACTGTAACAATACCGGAGAATATCTATAGTATGGGGATGGGGATAAGGACACAGAGCTATCAGGGCTATATGCTGTTCGATGATATGTCAATGGTACTCAAAGAGAGCGGGCCGGACATATCTCCCGTTCCGGAAGCTCCCGATAATTTAAGAATGAAAGCATATCAGAATGAAATGGAGATTTCCTGGAACAAGGTAGCAGACGAAACCATTAAATGGGAAGTCGTGTTTGATGACCAAGTCGAAACAATCACGTCCGGAAACTCATATGTAAAGACAAAGCTCAAACCGGGAAGTACCCATCATATTAAAGTAAGAGCGGTAAAGGGTAAGGAGTTCTCGCCATATGCCGAACGAAGAGGTGCGACAGAAAGAATGCGTGAAGCGGAAAATTCCGAAGATCGTATTCCTTATTTGCGTACCATCCTTCCTGACGGGAGTTGCGAGGGACGTTTTTTGAAACTTTATTATAATGAACTGGCCAATCCGAACGCCAAGGTATCTTATAAATTGGACGGAGTAACTATTGAACCCAAAGATAATACTTTAGAGTTTCCGGAGTTCGAAGGATTTTATAAACGATTTCGCCTGGAAGTTTATATTGATGAGGGAGAAGGTCGTGAATGGGAGATTCTGTATCCTCATTTGGGCGTAAAAAGAAATGAAAAATAGAAATTGAATTAAACAGGAAACAAGCCAATGATAAAGACTGTAATAACCCAATTGTATATTGCTTTTTGTCTTATTTGCTTTTTTGCATGTGAAAAACAAAAAGAAGAATTTCCCGATATCCGTATAGGAAAAGAAGGAGTCGTTGATGAGTTGTCGTTGAATAAACAGACAGAGAAGAGACTTCTTTTGTCAGGTGGAAACGGGAAATATATAGTTAATGTGGAGAACGCACAAATAGCCACTGCTGATATAAGTATGGATACCCTTAAAGTAAAAGGTTGGTTGGAAGGTGAAACGTTTGCTACCATCATTTCTCATGATAAGCGCATAAGGTTGAAAATCAACGTAGTCTTTCCGGAGCTCGGAATAAGTCATTCCGTAGTGCAGCTTCTTCCCCGATTTAGAAGTAAATTCATAAGTATTTCCGGAGGAGGAGAATTGACTAAGCTGGAAGAGGACGATCCCGCAGATATTATGGATATGAAATGGGACGGTTCTACGGGGATGCTGGAGATATATCCCAAATATGAGGGAGAAGCCCGGGTTATCGCTATTTCAGAAGACGCAAAAGAGAAGAAGGTTATTCATGTTAAAGTGAGACCGGAAGGAAAACTGGAAATTCCGGGGTGGTATAGCACCAACTCAAGTTCATACTATCTGATCCAAAATAATAACATGGTAGTCAAAAGAAAAGGAGTAGGTACATGGATTGTAAATAGTGCCCGCCCTTATGGTGGGGGAGTGATGTATAATAGTTCTTATATAAAAATAGCTCCTATCATGAATCCCGTACAGGGTGACTCTATCGATTTAAATATACTTCGCCATGGATCCTTGAAACCGCAGATAACAGAAGGTATACATAGGCTGTATGTAGAAGAAGTGCGTGAGTCGGAAGTCATGTTACGGGGAAGAGGTTTCAAATTTTTGCTCCCTTATGAAAAGTGAAATATTTGTGCGATTTGTGTCTTGTGTCGCAAAAAAAGTAAGCTGTCTGAAGGATATGATATTAAAAAAAACAAACGATAAGGGAGCATTGTTATTTGCTCTGTTTATTTTATTGGCAGGAGGCAGCAGAGCAAGACAACATAGGAAAGATGATCATGTCATTCGTGGTAAGCAGGTTGCTGTTTTTGGACGTAATATATTTACTGCCAGAAATTTATCTTTTGAGCCTAGCCTGGATATTCCTACTCCTGAAAATTATGTATTAGGTTCTGGAGATGAATTGATAATAGACGTATGGGGCACTTCTGAAAATACAGTCAGGGAAATAATTTCTCCTGAAGGTACTATTCATGTGGCAGGTATAGGTCCCATTTTCCTGAGTGGAATGAATATACAGGATGCCGAACGAAGTTTGAGACGTGAGTTTAGTAAGATTTATGCTGCTATTCCTCAAAAAACGGTCCATATAGAGTTATCGTTGGGGAGAATCCGTACTATCATGATCAATGTCATGGGTGAAGTAAAAGTACCCGGTATTTATCGGTTGTCGGCATTTGCATCGGTATTTCATGCTTTGTATCGTGCCGGTGGAATCAGTGATATCGGAAGCCTGCGTGATATTCGTGTTGTGAGAGATGGAAAGGAGATCGCCCGTGTCGATGTATATGATTATATTATGAAAGGTAAATTGACGGATAATATCCGTTTATCGGAAGGCGATGTCATTTTAGTTCCTCCTTATCAGAATCTGGTAAGTATTTCCGGAAAGGTAAAACGTCCGATGAAGTATGAAATGAAAAGTGGGGAAACCGTAGCTACTTTGTTGAGTTATGCGGGAGGTTTTACGGGAGATGCTTATCGGAGTGCCATACGTTTGTTTCGTATGGGCGGAAAAGCAAAACAGGTATACAATGTGGCGCAGGACGATTATCAGTCTTATCTTCTGGCCGATGGTGATAAATTATCCGTTGAAGCGGTATTGGAACGTTTCTCAAACAAGGTCGAAATTCGTGGCGCTGTATATCGTGCGGGCATATATCAATTGGATGATAGTGTAACAGGAACTGTCAGGCAGTTGATTAGCAAAGCGGAAGGACTTCGGGGAGACGCTTTTCTTAACAGGGCTTTGTTGAGACGCCAACAGGAAGATCTGACACATGAAATGATTCCTGTCGATTTGAAAAAAATGATGGATGACACATCTGCCGACCTATGTTTGCAGAAGAATGATGTCCTCTACATTCCCAGTGTGAAAGATATTGAGAAAGAAGGAACTTTGTCCATTTATGGTGATGTAAGGGTACCGGGTGAGTTTCCTTATGTTAAAAATACGACTATACAGGATTTGATTGTAAAAGCGGGAGGATTGCCGGAATCTGCTTCTATGGTCCGGATCGATGTGTCGCGTCGAATCAAAGATCCTGGAAGTATACTATCCTCCAATGTTATTGGAAAGAGTTTTACGGTTGAGCTTGCAAACGGATTGTTGATAGGGGAGGATAAAGGATTTGAACTGGAACCTTATGATATCGTTTTCGTTCGTCGAAGTCCGGGGTATCGCAAACAGGCCAATGTAACAGTTGAAGGAGAAGTGGTTTTCACCGGTAATTACGCATTAACCAAAAGCAATGAAAGGCTGAGTAGTCTGATAGCAAGAGCCGGAGGATTATCGAAAGAAGCTTATGTGAGAGGAGCACGTCTGATACGTAGAATGACAGCGGATGAGATAAGGCGGAAACAGGATGTAGTACGTTTGTTGGTCAAGGGGAGTGAAGAAAATTCTATATCTTCGGTCGCTTTGGAAACCGGTTCTACTTATCCGGTAGGCATAGAACTCGAGAAAGCGTTAATAAATCCGGGTTCTGACGAAGATATGGTCTTGCGTGAAGGAGATTTACTATTTATTCCCAAATATGTCAGTACGGTAACAATCAGTGGGGCCGTGATGTATCCTAATACAATACTTTATCAAAAGGGGAGTAATCTTGACTATTACATTGAACAGGCCGGCGGCTTCGGAAACCGGGCACTGAAGCGACATATTTATGTAGTATATATGAACGGAATGGTGTCTCGTCTGAGAAAGAGTGCGGTTTGTGCAATTGAACCAGGATGTGAAATAATAGTACCAAGCAAAGAAAATAGGAAAAAGACTGTGCCGAGGGACGTTGCAGGAATGAATACTTCTATTGCCTCTATCGCTGCAATGGTGGCTGCCATGGTCGGTATGATAAAGTAATATAATCATAATAAAAAGTAATCTTGTGGTTTAACGTTACATTATGGCCGAATTAGACTATTTTAATCGTGAAAAATTAGTATAATAAAGTGGTGTTGGATTACAAGATTACTAAGTTTGTGTAGCTGTTTTTTGCTTAAGTTTTGTATTTGCAATAAAACTTAATCAGTATTGTGACAAGAACTAAACTATATACATGTTTCTTACGTTCTTCTTTGGCAACAATAAATTTTGGAATCAATATTCTTGTGCGAATAAAGATAGGAAAGGATACAGTTCTCTGCCCGGCAGACTGTGTTATTGAATTTATAAACCAGCAGCGTAACATCACTTAACGCCACGCCGCTGTATTCACTCCCGTGAGGGACGAACATCACCTCTCCCGCACACAAAATTTCATCGTGGAAGAATGTGCTGGTAATCCGTGCATGCCCTTTCATGCAGAATATCAGGTAAATGATATTCGTATCGTTGTTATGCACCGTTGTTCCGGCAGGATAGCTTTTCACATCAAAATGGCAATCTATTGGATTTTCATCACAAAACGCCGGCTTATGATTTTTTCGTATCACAATTTATTACGCTATTTTTCTTTGGAAAATACTTTTTCTCCTACGGTAACAGTTCTGAAGCTATGTAGTAATAGCTTTGTCCTTCCATCGTTATTTTTTCTTCTCCGTATTTCTTAGCCATATTTTCTTTCCTCTCTTTAAAATATTGAATAAGTTCGTCCAACTCTTTGTCGGTTAACTGTTTTTTCTTTTTGAGATCCTTCACCGTTATGTCATCAAGCACAGGGCTGTTGGCCGGAACTCCAAATATCTGACTGTGTGCATAAGAAAGAGAATATCGCCTGATTTCCTTTCGCTTATTTTTGCAGATCCGGCAGTTGCGCAGTTCTGACATATAAAAGCGATAAAGGTGGCGGCGTATTTTTCCGGTAGATACATACACCGTATCTGCTTTGCTTTCGGGATTTGCGGGTGATGCGCCGAGAGTTTCTACCTTATCGGGGCGTACCCTTTCCCTTAAATAGCGGCACAACTGTTTAACTTTACCTTTCTTTGGCTTATTCATGTCCTTCACATCCACTTCTATGGCACAGAGTGTTTCCAAGCGTTCTATTGTCTGTTTCAGTTCCGGGTCGGAGAGTAGCAGGTAATAGCGCATCAAACTGTCCGGAACGGTAATTCTTTCTGTTTTCCTATACCATATCGGAGCAACATCACCAAATATTTTTTTAAACTCCTTATTCGGTTTTACCCCTTGAGGCAGATGATAGGTTGCAATCAGAAGACTGTCTAAACGGTCTTTACCGTTGCCAACCGTGGCAAATGCACGGTCTATGCTTTCAGAGAGCAGTTGGTGATCCGCTTTTATCTGCGTTACGATGGAATCCACCGCTCCGGCAAACAATTCCATTGGCAGGGTTTCACCTTTCTCCGGAAACAGGAAACCGCCTTGTGTCATGCTGGCATAGGGATAGTCGAGCATGAGAAAATTCGGGCCTGCTTCCCGCAGCAGGTTGCTGCGGCAAAGCTGGTCGGCATACAGAATCATATTCCGCTTGTTTTTAGTGCGGTACTCGGCGTAATGTTCAATCATGTTTGAAAGTTGAAGCACATAGTTGTTGTACTTATCGTCGTTCGAGGCGTACAGTTGCCAACCGAGCAGGCGACAGTTCTTTTCATTCAGGGTTTTCACAATGGAAGAGGGAGCATTCTCTTGCTGTTCTCCCGTTTCACCGACTGATATAATCAGATTAACCGCTTCAGGTGTATTGCCGATAAGTTCCAATGCACTTCTCATTGCCTTCCATGCAGGCAAAGGAGTACTTTCTGTATCAGTCACATGTGATGCCATTTTTACCAATCGGTCTATAAGTATCTCGTAGTCAGCAGTCAGGGGAATTGTCTCCATGCCCCGGTGGGTAGCTACTGCCGCTCCGAATTGATAGGAGAACGATTCACCGGAACCGGCAAAAAACGGTCCCAGATTCTGTATGGCATTCAACAGCATCGGGTATTGTTCCGGTAGCCGGGAAGACTGTTCCATTGCGAACAGGATATTTATTCGCTTCAATTCTTGCTTGATTTGATTTCCACGGGTATAAGAGATTCTCTTTCCGTTGATGTTGAACACGTGGTTGTCCTTCTTGTCAATAACCGGTTCTAATGTTCCGCTGACGAACGAGCAGGTGGAATCGGTATGGTAAGGATATATCATAGGAGCATATTTCAGCGTCTTTTGCAAAGCCGGCACTCTGGAAAACGCCGTTCCTGTGAACACCTGATGTCCGATTTCTTGCAGCATGACGGCGGGAATCCATCCGATAACCTGCTCACCGATTTTATCGGCAGAGAGAGAAGGAGTTTTCGATACCAATACACTGCGTCTGTCAACAGAATACTTGAGCGCGTATATAATAGCGTGGATACCCACCACGCCGGTTTGATTCTGTAGCTCCGGATCGCCAAACACTTTCAATGAATCGGCGGTTGTAAAATAAGTTGCGGATTGCATGATTGCCGTGGTGTCGGTAATCGCAGTCAACAATTTGTCATGCAGTCCCGACTGTACATCGGTAATGGAAGAAGGTGAAAGTATCAGTCGGGAGCGGTGCATCCAGCCCACATATTCCGCCTTTTTGCGTTGGGTCATACGGTTGTGCTTGATATTTGTGGGGTTATATTTAATCAACCGCAAATAATCTCCTTTGGTCTTGATAACTAAGAATGTATCCAGTAATCCTACCTCGGCAGACTTTACCCTGCCTCCCGGATTGACATAGGCGGCATTCTCCACCCTGTCCGAATAGACAATCCACGGTTTGCGGTGGGCAGCGCTTCTGGGTGCCTTTATCCCCTCTATGGAATAATTTTCAGAATATTCACGAGGGAGCTTCCTCAGTTGAGTGAAGCGGTGTACGGGAGCACAAGCCGATAAAACGACGATAGAAATCAATAGGACAAATAACTTTCTCATTTCATTTCTTTTTTTCGATTTGCATAACCGTTATTTGGGTGATATATCCGCTCTCTTCATCCTCCGTCTCTACGATGACATTCTGGATAATCGTTTCTTTTCTGCCGATATGGTGCAGTCCTTGGCAATAAGAATAAAAGTCGTTATATTTATTGTTGTTGATAATAACCAGCGTGTTCGGGTTATTATTAAAATACTTGTCCACGACATAGTTGTAGTTTACATTAAAGGGTTTACCGTCTGCAATGTTCTGCAACTTCTCTTTGATGTCTAAACCGATGAGCACCATTACATCGGTAGAATCATTCTCCGAATAGTAGGGCAGAATGTTTATCCGGTGTCTGATGGGATACCGGGTATTCTCCGTATTAAGCAATACTTCGTACTCTCCGGGTTCGGTATAAGCATAAAGAGCCGTTTTTTCACGGGAATCAATCATCCCCGTCTCTCCGAACTCCCAGCGCCATTGTTCGTCGTGTCCTTCGCCACGGAAGATGATATTTTCTCCCTGAATGGCTTCCTTGGGAGCTATGATATGAACCAGATGCAGGGCTTCCGTATTGGTCTTCTCTTTTACCCTCACATCAAAGTAGCGTTCCAGATTTCCGTTGACGGTCAGTCGTATTTTGTACACCCCTTTTTGCTTGAACCGATGGTGTCCGCTGCGTTGTGTGGATGTCTCGTTGTTTCCGAACTCCCAGTACCAGATTCTCGCTCCCGACGTGGAATCGGAAAAAAATATTTCTTCCCCCACGACAGGGTCAGACGGAGTTACAGTAGCCTGAATCGGCTGCTTCTGCGAGCAAGCTCTCATTACCAGCAGAAAAAACATAATAAGTATGATAACGGAGATAAAGATATAGAGAACCTTCGTATTTAGGAATTTATTCATCATGGCTTGCCTCCTTTATTTTTAAGTTCGCCTTCCTTCTTCTGGAGTCCGACTTCGCACTCCTCCAGATTCTTCTTGAATTTTATTATGTTATCCTGCTTGCTCCATAGTTCTTTCTTGTCGGCAAACCACATTTCATATACCGAAGCGAGATGCCAGAACATCTTATTGCGCTTGTCAAAACTGTTTCTTTCCCATTGTTTGGCAAGGTCGTTTATCAGGAACTTGATATCATTTTCCTCATAAGAGGCATTGACGCCCGGCTCAAACTGTTCAATACGTGAAAATAGGGTATCTGCGCTCACAATCTGTACTGATTGTATATTTTGAAATTCCTTTTGCCGCTCCATCTTTTTAATGACCATTATTTTATTGGAGAAGATGTGGCGTGTCCCTGCATACTTGAAAAGAATAAATCCACAGGCTCCTGTGATAACAATAAACAGGGTAAGCACATATACAAATCCGATAAAGCGTTCACGCTCGCTAACGGTTTTGCTGCTTTTATTTTTAGGGGTTATGCTCATATCTTTCCTATTTTACTTTTCTACACTAATGTTTCCCAATGTCAGCTTTCGGGTAGCCTGTTTATTGTCCTGAATGCACCGCATCAGGTCTTTTCTCACAAGGCTTTCTTCAATAACCGCTTTACGTATGGCTTCTTTGGTGTCCAGAAACACGTTGATTTGCGAAGCCAGTTTTTTGTACAGAAGTACATCCTTACTATCCATTATTTGCAGTTCCTCGATAAGTTCCATCTTGCGTGTACTGATAACTTTTTGGAGCACCACCTGATTCAGCCGGTCGTTACTGCCCATCAGCACCAGGTAGTTATACAGCGAATCCACCTTATCCACCAGGGCAATCTGTCTGGCGTAAATCTTATCGTATTCTTGCGTTTTGGATTCCATCAGTTTATATTCGCTTCCATTCGTATGGATAAAGCCTGTGAGCAGTGCCATGCTCAAAGCCGTACTGATTAACAGTCCGCCGGCAAACTCCAAATATCCACGGATGATTTTCTCACTGTTCTTTGCTTTCATAATTCTTATAAATAAGTGTTTATTCCGAGGTAACACGGACTGGCGTCACCCGTCGGTTTTAAATAAGTCTTGCGTTCGTCAGGACTAACGCTGACCGTCACATCGAACTCCTGCCACGCACCAAGAAAAATATCCGCCAGCATTTCAAGAGCTTTGCGGGAGCGGTTGCCGGGCAGGAACCTTTCGACTTCCCGTGTTGGCAGGTCGCTTATGTGTATATGCAAATCAGCTTCCGCACTATTAAGCACCCCCACATTCACACTGTTTGCTCCCAGTCTCATGTTCCCCAACCGGTTCGGTTTTTGCGCCCTTATTGTCCGTTGCACCATTTTCGGGCGTACCTTTACTGGAGCTTCCAGGATCTGCGACAGTGCGTCGCTTACCTCTTCCAGTCTGCCCCGGATCGAATGGATATGCGGCATGAACTTGATGAACAGCAACGCCCCCTGTCCGGACAAAATATGAATGACCGGCCAGCAAGCGGCAAAGAGTTTCGCATAATCAGAATATTTGTTCTTTTTATCGTACCGCAATTCGAGCAATTGTGCCTGTATCCCTTCTCTGTCCACTTCGCTCTCCAGCAGGCTGAAAAAACGGCGGATAAAGAACTCTTCGTTACTATGTTGTTGCATCTCTTCCAGAATAAGTCCCAAATCTTTCACCTTGCCGGGAAAGAGCGCCTCATGGAACAATCCCTCCGGCAGCGAATCATAAATCCCCCGGCGGTTGGTCTTTAGTTCTATGTATGTCCCCTCCGCTATGCCGACATGATTTCTGTACTTCACCGATCGGATATCTTTCGAAACATTGCTCAGGTTATTACCGTCACGCACCATCATAATTTGAGCGGTGTCGAACCCGGCTTCCGCTAGCAAGGCTCCGTATAGCTCTGCCTTGAAGTCGGTGTCCATTGTATTGGGCGGAAGAAGCCCCTTTATCTCTTTGGGTAAGCGATGTTCCATATCAATCCATTATGCTCCATGTTTTGTTTTGTCCCGTAGTATTGTTTCCCGTTGTGCGTTCCGATACCACAATATTCTCCTTATGCTGACCGATATATTCCAGCGTACTGAGCCGTTGCCACAATTCGGTAAGCGTGTACATAAACGAATAGGCACGAACCATCGAAGCCCGGATATCCGTATGTTCGTACAGCATCTCCAGCGTATCGGCGAGTTGCTCGTCGAACGAACCGGGCGTCACGTCGCTCCATTCGTAGAAATATTTCTGTGTTTCCTCCTTTTGCGTCCCTGATAGGTAGCTGAAACTTACATACATGATATGCGCCAGACTCGATACGGCTTCCAATACGTCTATGGGAGCATTGTATAACCCTTTATTGGTATAAGTGAATTGCAGGGTGGCGAGATAGCGGAGCATCTCCCGGCATATCAGAGAGATGTGCGCACCCAGTTCGCCGCGATTATCCCTGTTATGTATTTTGGCTATGATAATTTTGCTGTAATTCTCCAGTGAGCGGAACATATTTCCGAACTTGGCATGATACTCTTGCAGTTCGGGGTGGCTTTTCATCGTCGTACAGGGCGGGATAAAGTCGGCATCTACCATGAATCGTTCGGCATCCTTGCGGATACGTCCGATGGTCAGGTAATGCGCCCCCAGCTCACTCACATTGATTTCTCCTTTGGGCATCACAAACAGCCGATAGGAGGGCAAGGCGTTCGGATGGCGGGGTGGAACTTCCTCCGGATTGGGGTCACCCGAGCCTACCCGGTGGAACGGATCCACGGAGAGGATAATGTCCCATTGCGTGATATTCTTACGGGTATCCGATTCTACAGAATAGTTCTTCACTAATTCGCTTCCCGTTTCGGTGGCATCAAATTGGATGCGGATGCCCGAAGAGGTGATTGCTTCACAGGATTTCAGCCGCACTTCAATGTGTCCGGTCACGTGCTGGCTGATGCGGATACCGTTCTCCCCATCCCGGTTTTGTCGGGCGGGCAGCAACCCGTAGTTATAACTGTTGGTTCGTACTTCTATGCTATCGCGAATGCTGTCCAGAAAGTAATCGTCATGTTGGTTGAAGATGGCGGCTGACAGCGGCATACAGTCCGACCAGTTTACTAAATTTTTCTTTGCCATATAGTATGTAGTTTTATTTTTATATTCTTAGTTCTCATTATGTTCCATTACCCGTTTAGCAACAATTACATCACGGCTGCGGATGCGGTTATCCTTTACGGTAAGGTTGAAGTCTATGTAATGTCGGGGAGATAGCAAGGTGGGTTTCCGGTAGAAAATCCATCCTCCCTCTTTTGCTGCATAGTCGTCTATCGGGGCTTGTGGAGACTTCAGATTATAGTCGTCAATCATCCGGTGAAACCATGTGCCGAATTGCATTTCGTCGGGTGCTTTCACACTGAGCTTGACCGGTTCCCGGTCGCTTTCTTGTTTGTATAGCTCTATTTGCAGGACTTGCAGGCTGCCCGGATCAAAATATCCCTCCTGCTCGGTATCGTCTGTGTATCTCCATACTTCATACACGGGAATCGGAATGGCGATAAAGATACGGTAGGTGCGGATAAATACCGAGACAATGACGAATGGAAGCAGGCAGGTGGATGCCCACAGACCGTATTTCAGTTCATTGCAGAGATTGAAGACAAGGGTGAAGAACAACATGGATACTACCAGTATAAAACCGGTGAGAATGATTTCGTGGCGGTACTTGTAGTCGTCCTTAAAAACCCACGCAATCATTCGTATATTATAACTGCCCAGAAGGAGATACAACATGGCAAGGAAGATGTAGCCGTAGGGCATGAAACCGTAGTCAAGAAATCCCAGCAAAGCAGGGAGTGTCAGGATGACGATTACACCGACGGTATAACCTACCAGCCGCTTGTTGCCCAGCAAGGCGTTTTTCTTTGCTATGAAAACACCTAAGCCTACCAGTAGCAATCCCAATATCGGGTAGAGCAGGTAGGTGAAGGCGAGGGTTTGGAAGAATGAATTCATATTTCTACTCTTGTTTTAAGTTAATCTAAGATATAAATACTTGTTCTAATGGATTATATGACTTCTGTACTTTCATGCTATCAGGTTATTTGATATATTTTACCTCCGCTGTGTTACTATCACAAAGAAAACAGTCGGTCAATACAGTGTCGTCGGGAAGTACGATATATTCCACATTTTCAGGAGCGAACAACTTAAATACAAATTGTTTTTTCCAGATGCC
>ENA-OQKE01000146-OQKE01000146.1-human-gut-metagenome-genome-assembly--contig:-NODE-146-length-61317-cov-23.283230_pt1 | contig 61317 bp, 60 predicted proteins | sample MGYA00242620_ERZ504787 | MGnify/ENA primary metagenome ERZ504787 (study PRJEB26092, sample SAMD00036349) | human gut metagenome | host: Homo sapiens | study: EMG produced TPA metagenomics assembly of... | reverse complement strand
TTGTGAGAGTCACAGGCTTTCGCACCATATTTCCGATAAGTGCTGCAACAATAAAAGGTCTGATCCAGAACACTGTTGCGTTTGCGCCTGTGCTCAACCTTGACTAACATCGTTCTGCCGCAGTCTGCACAGCGGATAATTCCCTTGAAAATATTGTCGTAGTCGGTCTTATCACACATAAAGCAGCCAGAACGGCTGTAAAGGATGCGCTGCACGTTCTCCCAACGGTCTTGTGGGATGATTGCTTCATGTGTATTCGGAACGATGGCGCGTTCTTCAAACGGAATATAACGTCGCTTTTTGGATTTCATGGACACGGTGGGCTTGGCTTCGTAGATGATGTGTCCGGCGTAGACCGGGCTGTGCAGAACCTGACTGATATAGGCATTATCCCAATCATACATCTTTTCATCATCAATAAAGCGGCCAAACATCTCTTTCTTGTAGTAACACGGCTTCAGAACTTTTTCATCGTGGAGCCGCTTGGCGATGCGGTGAAGCCCCAGCCCTTCCTCTGCCATTGAATAGATGTACTCAACAACAGGGGCGGTGTTCGGGTCAATCACAAGGTGATTGTGGTCGGCAGGGTCTTTCTGGTAGCCAAACGGTGCGTTGCTGGAGATATACTTTCCGCTTTTCTTGCGTGTCCGAAGGGCACTCTTGATTTTTCGGGAAGTGTCTTTGGCGTACATTTCATTGATGATGTTTCTGAACGGAGCAATATCCATCTGGGATTGCTCGTTGGAATCATAACCATCGTTGATTGCAATATAGCGGACACCGTGCTCAGGAAAGAAGATTTCCATATACGTTCCGGTTTCGATGTGGTTGCGTCCAAGTCGGGACTGGTCTTCTTGTGTCAAGTAGGGACTAAAAAAATTTTGAGAATTTACAAGCCGTTCATAGGTGGACAACCACCCGTGAACGGCTTGAGTTTTCTCTATGCTCTTTTGCCGTTCTTTGTGCGACGCTTCTTATACGCTGCCGCAAATGCCTCCATCATCGGAGTGACCGGAAGCTCGTTGTCAGGCTTGGACAGATACTCGAACCGTATGCCGTTCTCTCTGAACTTTCGCTCAAACCTCATGAAAGAGGAAGCGTCCCGGCTGATCCGCGAGGTGTCACGGGTGAGAATCGTGCCAATTTCTTGACGCTTGGCTTCGTTCAGCAGGAAGTTCATGATGCCTTCCGTATGGACGCCGGAGATGCCGTCTGCCGCCACCGCAGCAGCAACTTCATAGCCCTTGTCCTTCGCATAGCGTTCCAGCTCTTCACGCTGATTTGCCGCTGCAAGCTGATCCGCACAGGCAACGCGGATATAAAGAAATACTTTCATTTGGCTTCTCCTTCTGATGTAGTGAGGAAGTCCTTGAACTTCCAGACGATTTCTATGTTGTCGAGATCGTAAATGTAGACCGCAGAAATGAATGCGTGGGTCAGCTCATAGGTCAGAGCTTTGCAGTCGGCGTACTGATCGCAGACAGCATCCAGCTTTTCATCCGAACAGGAGGTCTCGGAGTCAAGCTCCTTCATCCGTTCGTGACTGCGTTGGATTGCTTCATCGTTTTCCGCAATCTTCGCATCCGTTGCCGCCTTTTGCTGAATGTACGCTTCCTTCGTGATACTTCCGGCTGCGTACTTTTCGTAGAGCCTCAGCTTGGACGCCTTGTGCTGCTCGTTCTGCTTTTGAAGAATCCGGATTTTCTCAGCACATTCCTTGATGGCAGATTTCCGTAGATCACCGACCTCTCGATTTTGGACTGATTCCTTCTGTGCCAAAGCAAGAAACTGAGTAAGGGTATGGAAGACAACCTTCTCAATATCCATTTCCGGAAAGCTCCTGCCAACCGGACAGTCTGTGTTTCCGTTGTTGACGGAGTGAATGCACTGGAAGTACCGAATGCCAGCCTTGTTCTTTCGGCGCGTCATAGCACGTTTACAGTTACCGCAGCGGACGAGTCCCTTGAGCGGATAGTCGTGCTGCTTGCGCGTGGGATTCCGTCCTCCGCCTCGGATGACCTTCTGAGCAAGCTCAAAGTCTTCCTTGCTGATAATAGCTTCATGTGTTCCTTCTACGATAATCGGTTCATTGACAACGCGCTTTTTTGAGCCGACACCGCAGGACTTCATTTTGCGGCTGACCAGTGTTCCGGTGTAAACAAGGTTCTTGAGGATGTTATAGACCATCACGGTTTCCCAACTGATTTTCTCGCTCATGTTACTGAACTTCTTCTTGTCGGGATGCTTACTCTTGAAGTATTGCCCCGGTGTTGGGATGCCGTCATCGTTCAGGCTGCGGGTGATCTGAGAGGTGTTGCTGCCTTCCAGAGCCTCACGGAAGATACGACGGATCACATCAGCCGCCTCCGGGTCTACTGCAAGTTTATTCCGAATGGTAGGATGCAGGACGTAGCCGTATGGAGCATAGCCGCCGACATACTTGCCCTGCTTCATCATCTGGATTTTTGCCGATGTGGTCTTTACGGAGAGGTCTTTGCTGTATGCCGCATAGATGATGCTGCGCATAACTACTTCCAGACCTCCCGTTGTGCCTTTGTAATCGTCGCTGTCATAGCCGTCATTGATAGAGATAAAGCGGACGCCCATGAACGGAAAGGTGCATTCCAGATAGTTTCCCGTTTCGATGTAGTCACGAGAAAAGCGGGAAAAGTCTTTGACGCAGATCAGATTGATCTCGCCGCGCTTGACCTTCTCCATCATCTGCGTGAACTGAGGACGGTGAAAGTTCGTGCCGGTATAACCGTCATCCGCAAACTCAGACCGCTGACAGCGAGACAGCTCCGGATGATTGTCGAGAAAGCGATTGATGAGCATACGCTGGTTGCCGATGCTGTCACTTTCCGCCTTGCTGCCATAGCCGGTATCTTCATCAGCCATTGAGAGGCGGATGTAGATGCCGATGTTGTATTCCTTGCTCATTTACATCGCCTCCTGAACTTCCTTGATACTCTGAACGGTTAGAGCGTAAATATCGCCGTATTTCATGACCAGCTCGATTGAGCCGTCATCATGGACTTTCACAAGCTCTACGGACTCGTCAACCAATTCCTGAGAGAGCTTTTCTGCACCGCTGACGGATTTCATCAGCGTGAGCCACTTGTTGTCCTCGGACATTGCTTCGGCAAACTTCAACTTGCGCTGAACTGCTTCATCCAACCGTCGGGAAAGGTCGGCATACTGCTCATCGTAGGCTTTCTTGGCAAAGGCGTATTCCTCTTCATCGAGAATGCCTTCCGAGAAGTCCTCATAGAGCCGGGTACGTTTCTTGGAGACGCCGCTGAGTTTCAGATTCAGGCTTGTGATGAGCGCATTCTGCTGATCGCGGATGCTGCGTTCGCCTTCGCTGTTTCTCAGCTTGGCAAGTAGCTTGTCGTAATTGAGAGCTGCCTTGACTTGAAGCTGGATCGCCGCAAGCACATCGGCTTCGAGCTTATCCTGCCGCGTATAGTGCGGCGTACAGAGGTTGCCGCGTTTGACGGATGAGCTGCACTCATAGAAGGCGTACCATGCGCCGTCCTTGCGCTTGTCAACGCGCTTGCGATGGAAATAGAGCTTCCTGCCGCAGTCTGCACAGACGATTTTGTCTTCAAAGAGATTGATCAGCGTAGCGCGGATTTCTTCCGTGCGCTCCATCTTCTCAATCCTTGTCCTTGCAGCGGCGTCCCGCATCTCTCGCACCTTCTGGAAGTCCTCACGGGAAATGATTGGCTCATGCGTATTGGGAAAGACGATCCATTCCTCGCGGTCGATATGCTGATTCTTGACGCCCTTGTAGATGGCGTTCAGCGTTCGTCCGAGAACGGTATCTCCGACGTAATGGGGATTATCCAGAATATTGGTAAGCGATGACTTGTTCCAAATCTTCTTTGCCGTAGCATTGCCTGTGCGGACGCCGACCTGATACTTCTGAAACTCCGGATTGGGCGCGTTCATTGCATCAAGCCGGTCTGCAATCGCAGGAAGGGACAATCCTTCAATTTTCCATTGGAAAATCTTCTGAACAATCGGCGCGGTTTCTTCATCGAAAACCATATTGCTGTGTTCTTCATCCCAGCGATAACCATACGGGAGATTTCGCTTCTTGAACTCTCCACTTTCCATCTGTGCTTTGAGCGCAGTAGAAACCTTGCGGGAGATGTCCTTCGAGTAGAGGGTGTTGATCATGTTTTGCAGAGGGATGATGAGGCTTTCGCCGGAGCCGTCCGTATCAAAGTTGTCGTAGTTCTCTTTGATGGCGATAAACCGAAGCCCGATCTGCGGAAAGACCCGTTCCAGATAGGTTCCTGCCTCAATGTAATCTCGCCCGAACCGGCTGAGATCACGAACCACAAGGCACTTGATCCTGCCGGTGCGGATGTCGTTCATCAGCCGGTTGAACTCCGGTCTATCAAAAACCGTTCCTGTTCGTCCGTTGTCCACATAGGTATCTATCAGATTCAGGTAGGGACGCTCTGCAATGTAGGACTTGCAAATCTCAATCTGATTTGCGATGACATCCACCTTTTCGGACTTGCCGCTGTTTTCAACGGAAAGACGGGCATAGATGGCTGTTGAGAAGACCTCGGAAGAAACAGATTCAACAACCGGCTCTTCGACTGCAATTTGTTTTCTGCTTTTTCTTGCCATTTGCTCATCCCTCCTTTATACGGCAATATCCAGTTCGTCGGCATAGCCGAGAATGTATTCAAGCGTCTGCTGGTATTCATCTTTGTACTTGAAGACAATTTCGATTGCATGGTTTTCGTGAATCAGAATGCGGTCAACCAACGACATCAGCACACGGCGGTTCAGCTCTTCGACGTTTTCATACTGCTTGAAAAGCGTCACCCAGTTTCGTTCAGTCGTACCGGTTGTCACCGTCTGCTTCATTTCTTTTTTAACCCGCAGAAGCGCGTCTTGCTTGCCCTCAATGATTTTGGTGTAACTGTTGCGGAACTCAAAATATTCCGACTTATCAATGACGCCGCCGATGAAGTTCTCGTAAAGCCCCAGCTTGAGCTTTTGGTACCGCTCAATCTCTTCCTCGATTTTGGCGATCTGAGCTTCGTAATTGAAAGCCTTACGGCTCTGAGACGGAAGCCGTTCTATCATCGCAAGCGCGTGTTCCAGATTGATGACAAGCTCGATCTGGTCATGAATGGCACGGAAGACCTTCTCTTCAACCTCTTTTGCGGCGATGCTGTGCGGGCTGCACGTCCGGCTGTGCTTATTGGTGGAGCAGACGTAGTAGATATACTTTTTCGTCTTCGACGGAACGGTCTTGCGGATCATTGGCTGCTGACAGTCTCCGCAGAACAGGAAGCCGGAAAACAGATGCGCTTCGTCCTGATCGGGCGAACAGCGCATATCCCGCTGCATCATGACCTTGACTGCCATGAAGTCCTCGTAAGACACAAGAGCTTCATGCGCATTTTCTACCTTGACCCACTCGGATTCATCCTTGCTTTTCACAACGCGGACTTTGTAGTTGGGAGTGCCGCGCTTGCCTTGCGCCAGAACGCCGATATAAACCTCGTTGGTGAGAATACGCTGGACGGCTTTGTATGTCCATTTTGCGGTATCGCCGGTTTTGAAGACGGTATCAAACTTCACACCGGCGGAATGCTTGTATTCCATTGGGGACAGGACGCCCATCTGGTTCAGACGCTTTGCAATGCGCCCAATGGAGAAGCCGTCCTTGTACATGGAAAAGATCATCTGCACATATTCGCTGACCGCTTCATCCACGATGAGCTGGTTTTTGTTCTCCGGCGATTTCATGTAGCCGTAAGGGGCGAACGAGCCGACGAACTCACCGCTCTTCTGCTTGACTTCCAGACTGCTTCGGATTTTCATGGAGATGTCCTTGCAGTAAGAATCGTTAATCAGGTTTTTGAACGGGATAACAAAGGAGTCGGACTGCGGATCACCGGTCAGACTGTCATACGCATCATTGATTGCGATGAAGCGAATGCCGAGCTGCGGGAAAATCTTCTCAATGTAGCGTCCGCCGTCGATGTAGTTTCTTGAGAAGCGGCTGAGATCCTTGACTACAATGCAGTCAAGCGCACCCTTGCGGATTGCCTCTTCCAGCTTTTTGAACTGAGGACGATTGAAGGAAACGCCGCTGTAACCGTCATCCACAAACGGCTCACAGACAAGCTCTAAATCCTCGTGCCTTGCGATATAGTCCTCGCAGATGGCTCTCTGGCTGGCAATGGAGTTGCTTTCTACTTTGTCTCCATCCTCACGGGACAGACGGCAGTAGATCGCCGTGCGGTAAACCTTATCTGGCATAAAAATAACCTCCGTTTTTCTGCTTGGTGTGGTACATCAAATCAGAAAGACGAAGGCTTGCTTCAACTCTTATGAAGAGGAACACGAAAACGCCACATGACCATCAGGGCAAGCGGCTTAATCCGTATTCTTCTTTTTTTGACCGATTAAATTATACCACAGGCTCAATCGCTTGTCCATAGAACCGGGCGAAAAGATTCAGACTGTTCATAAATCAAAGACCTCTCAGATAGTGTTCCAGACAATCTTCCATTGTCGTGTCTGTCTCGGCGAAGCTGATCTTCACCACTGTCTTTCCGTCCAGATAACAATAAGGATTTCTGATCTGCTTGATGAACTCCCTCAGCCTGTCCTCTCGCGGTGCCGCAGGATCAAGCCGGATGCTGCTTCTCTGAACGAGTGTGCTTCGGTCAACCGTTTTCGGGCTGACATTTTTCATTGTTTCAATGCCCATCATATTTTAAGCACCTCCTGTTTCGTGAAAATATTCAGGACAAAAGGATATGGCAGAGCATCTTGTGAAGATACCCTGCCACATAGTTTTCATCCTGAAACTATATAGTAAGTTTCTTTTGGGTTTGTTTCATTGTCCGACATATTTGCAGCTCGCGCCCCTGCCAGAAGAACTTTGCAGTTCCGGGAATGCTGCGGACTACCAACGGTTAATCGGTATCATGGGACTCTCACCCCTCCGAGGATCGCTCCGAGCCGCCCCTTCAAAGAAAAGACGGAAGTATCATTATACCCGGCATCTGCATCGTCGCAAGCAGCCACACCACACGGCTGTTATAGCTCTCCGGAGGTCGCTCACTCCCTTTTGGGAGGTCTTGGCGTCGGAAGCTGTGTTGCTTCGCAGAAGCGGAAAGATCCGCAGCACTGAACTATTCAGTTTTCAAGGAACAGCGAAGTGGTCTGATTGACCCTTTCACTTTACAACGGACATCTTTTTGCCGTTTGTTGAGTACCGCTCAAAAAATTTTTTGAAATTTTTTCTGCACCGCTGCTTTGAGGTCAAATGCAGCTCTGATGCCGATGCCTTTCTTCCGGGCAAACTCTCGAAGAGTCAGCCCTTCACGGGTCATCGCAAGATACAATTCGCGCTGCTTCTCGGTCAGAATGGAAAGAAGCTCCTTCTCTTTGAGGGCGGTGATCAGTTCCTCCATGCAGTCGCGGGAGTCTGCCAGCCATGCAGCGGACTTCACATCGTCCTCCGGCATAGCGTCGAGGGACAGTACAGAATCAAAAGACTTTTCTGCACTGTCCTCATCCTCGGAGGTGCTGTCAGAGCCATACGAGCGTCTGATCCGTTTTTCCTCTGCGCGGAGGATTCTCATAACCTTGCGGTCAACCTCGGAAACTTCGCCGGTTCGTTTCACACGCACCATGCACTTACCATCCTCCGTAGTCCATAGGTCGTAGTCGAACTCGATAGGGGTCTTGGGTGTTTTCATTGTTCATCCTTTCCGCTGCGCGGGAGCAGCGGGAAGGGTGAAGACAGAAAAAGAGCCGCATGACGGTGAGGTTTGAATCCCATGCCGATAAAACAGAGTAATTAAACTCTGTCTCATGCGGCATTAGGATGACTTCACCTATCAGGCGGCTCCACAGCTCAGCTATGACATATATTTTATTTTAGAACAGAGGCTTGTCCTCTGGTTCTTACTCGGTACTTACTTGGTACGCGGGCGCAGTCTTCTCATGTTCAGCACATCAAAGACGGTGATCCGCCCGCATTTCTTGCACTTGGATTCTACATGACCTCTCGTGTCCTCGTAGACAGCAATGGCATTATGCTGACAATAGGGACATTTCAGGTATCGGGGCTTCTGCTGGGAAATGGCAACTCTTGCCCTGTGGATTTTTTCGATCAGCTCCGGCGTCGGTTCCTGAACCCGAATGGATGCTCTCTTCATTACCACACCTCCAATGGGTCAACATACTCACTGAATGGACGATCTACCATGTAGCCGAGCTGACGAAGGCGGATAGACGCTGTTGTCTTGGAGACACCGAACAACCGGCAGAAAAGGCGCAGCGTTAAGTGATCACCATACGAATACCTCCCCTCGTAATTGATCAGCGGCGTTTCTGCAAACCGACGCATTGCCAGGTCAACCTCTTTTTGAGGAAGCAGGATCGCCGCGCCCAAGACATTTGCTTGCCACTCGTTCCAGTCCTCGCGGGTTTTCAGCTCTCGCGGCGTATAGGCTGTCCGTGCGGAATATTTCATTTCGCAGGACGCCTTTACCTCTTCCGATTCCAGTTGGAAGAGAATCTGATGGGCGCACTCGTGGGCAAGGGTAAATCTGCGCTTGGCGCAGAGCCGCTGCACGTTGCCGGATCGAATGAAGCTCTCGTCCAAGATGACCTGATTACGCTTCAAAGCCAGTGTGCGCGTAATACCAAGTTCCGTGATCTTGTACTCAGTGTCGGCATAGGCAGTGACACCGCAGATGCTTCCGTCCGGCGAGAGACGGGCGAATGATACGCGAAGACCGAGATAGTTCTTTGCAAACTGATCAATGGGTGTTGGCAAAGCTGATCGGTCGGGCTTGTCCGCCTCATCCCCGAAAAAGAACCGGTTGAAGTCCTTCGTTGTTGAGGCTGCAATTTCTTCAAGTTGGCGCTGGGATAAAATCATGAGCAGTTGTCCTCCTTTGCTTCGACGAACCACTTGTCTCCTTCGTGGAAAAGAAATGACTCCTTTCCGCGAATCTGAACTGTGTAACGGATGCCTCCGCCCCCAACCTTTTTGGATGTGGCGCGGCATTTGTAAAGAATCTGGTCGATTTGAAAGATTACACCGTTGTCCCACCAGATAAGGCGAGGGAGGATTGCCCCTTCCTTGTCCACATCCAGCGTAACCGGGACGTATGCTTTTCTGTACTGTGTAGCCATTTTCGTTTTTCTCACTCCTGTTCCCTCATACCGGTGTATGCCGGTACGGATGATCTTCGGCAGCATAAATGCCTGTCCATTTGAACTGCTCAAAAGATGTAACTTTTTCGTGTACAACTACTCATGCCCCTTGACAGGATGAGCAATTCAGGATATACTATGAGTAGTTGGATTGCTCAGTCATTATTATACGCACTTCAAGTGCCTTTGTCAATAGACTTGCGCAATTTGATGTCGCAAACTTTTTGTGAACAGGAGTGATTACCAAAATGACGTTTGGAGAGAAATTCAAGGCTGAACGGGAGAAGCGGAAGCTGACCCAGCAGGAAGTAGCCGACGCACTGGGGATCAACAGACGTATGATTACCCGGTACGAGAACGGTATTTCCTTCCCCCGCACCAAGGACGCATACAGAAAAATCGCGGAATACTTCAAGGTGGATGTGAACTATCTGCTGACCGAGGACGAAGAGTTTGTGGTTCAGGCATCCGAGCAGTACGGCTCTCGTGGCATGAAACAGGCAAAGGACCTGATTGAAGGGATGTCCGGCTTGTTTGCGGGCGGTACGCTGTCCGAGCAGGATAAGGATGCGGTGATGAAGGCGTTGCAGGATATATATTGGGAATCCAAAGCCCGGAATGTTGAGAAATACACGCCGAAGAAATACAAGAAGACCGAGACGGACGCAGAGGAATAACTGTCTGCATCTCGGCTTCCCGACGGATTTACTTTGACTGTCTTCAACATGAAAGGGGTGAAGTTCCCGTGATAATTCGCTCCGAGGAAATATACAAAAAGGCGAACAGCATTGTCAAAAGCTGCGGAACAAGAGATACCTTGAAGATTGCCCGTGAGCTGGGCATTCATCTCCATTTCCTTGACAATCTGAACGATCTGCTCGGAATGTACACCTACCGCCATAAAGAGCGGCATATTCTTCTGAACTCCAATATGGAGTATCTGATCATGCAAATGGTCTGCGGTCACGAGATCGGGCATGATACCTTTCACCGCGATCTTGCCAAAGGAAACGAACCGCTTCCGGAGTTCGTGCTGTTCGATATGCGCACAAAACACGAATATGAGGCAAATGCGTTTGCCTCCCACCTGATCATTGACGATGATGAGCTGATTGACCTGATGAAGCAGGACTACGATGTGGTTCAGCTATCTGCTGCAATGGGGACAAACATCAACCTGATGCTGATCAAGCTCAACGAGCTGAACCGCATGGGCTGGCAGCTCAACTTGCCGTATGTACCGCACTCTGACTTCCTGAAAAATGTCAGACCGGAGGGATGAATGAGGATGAAGGATCGTAATTAGATGAACAACAACGACTACAAAGAAGCCCTTTTCTATGCTGCTTCCATCTTTAACGAACGCTTGGGAACGGAGTTCAGCGAGGACAACCTTGTGCTGTGCTGCTTTCAGACGGAAAATCAGCAGGAAGTCTTTGAGCAGTTCTGCAAGCAGTATTTCCCTGACCGGCTGGAAGACCGATACAAAGAGGATGGCTATTTCGACTTTCATGCCTCTGCCTTCATCGGCAAAGAAGACGGCGTTGACGGAATCCTGCTGCGGACAGACATAGAGCGTCATCCGGCAGTGTTAAAACACATTCTTCTGCATGAGCTGGCGCATATCTTCTGCATCCGCAACGAGCTTGACGAAGATAACTTCTATGAGCAATACTGCATGGACGATACCATCAGCCGCGAAGAAGACGGAACCATTAACGCCGGATATGCAGTCTGGCGGGAACTCGCTGCGGAGTTGATCGCATTTGAGCTGGATGACAACTGTGATATGATTCCGCTTCGGCGCAAAAAAGACCTTCTCAGCTATTACGAAGGAGAACTCCTGACCGGCAACGGGAAAATGGGCGTCAGCATGATTCTCTGCGAGGCAATGACCAGTGCTGAGGGCGAAGCGTCCATGACATGGGACGCTGCTAAAAGCAAGTTTGCACGGTTCAAGCCCTTTGATGATCCGTTGTACATGGACTTGCTGGGCTTGGTTTTTACACACGTTAGGGAATGCTTTATCGAGATTGACCGCGACTTTATTTATGAAATTGGAGTGTTGTATCTGAGCATTGCCGCGCAAGCGATGATTGCGTCCCTAAAGAACAGATTGCAGGAAGAATAGACAGACCGATAGAGAGAAAGGACGGGCAATGATATGAAATACAAGCTGTTTCGCTCCCCCGGGGATCTGGACAAGGCAGTCCGGAAGCATGAGCTGGTTGCCGTGGAAACCGGCAAGAGCATTGATGATGTGGCAGATGCGCTTATCCGTGCCGTTCGGGATGATCTTGCGGAAATGCCGGAGTATGCGCACTGCGAGACTGCCGCATACGCACCGGAGCCGATCAAGTCGTTTCGCCGGGTGAGGCGTTACCGGTATGAGATGATGGGTATTGTCTACCCGAAGTACGCCGAAGAGAACATACTGATTGACTACGGAATTATTGAGGAAGAAGAGTCGTGAGCAAGGAACAGTACATTGAGTTTCCGGAGGAATACACACGCCGGGAGCTGAACGCCCGGTATCGGGAAATCCCGCTGAAGGACACGACCTCGCGCCTTCTGCGCAAATATTTCAATGCAATGGCAAATCTCTACGGTATCATCCCGCTGCACAAGGCAAAGGAGATTGTCTTCTCCCTCAGCCCGAAGCTGGTAACGGAAGATGAATTTCTTGCCTTTGCAGAGATTGCCCGTCATGAGTGCGAGGGCTACTACATTCTGGGCGGGGATGAGCTTTACACGGATGTCAGGCATACAAAGCCGCTTGACCGCGAGATCATTGATGTCACCCTGATTGGTGATTCCATCGACCTTTTCATAGAGACGAAGCGCAGCCAGCAGGATAAGCCCTATTATGTGCCGGACAAGAAGCATCTGCTGGAATACGATGATCCCTTCTACTGCGAGGACACTCCGGAAAAGGCTGCGCTCCGCCGTTTCATGGAAGAACGGGTTGGTCTGAGCGGTGACAAACTGGAAGACGCCTTTGACGATCTTCTCTACGGCGTCCGGTCTGTTTCGGGCAGTGTGGAGGGCGTTCTAAGTCACTTCGATAAAAGGAACATCCGCTTCCGGTCTGATCGGGACATGAATCGGTTTGTTGAACTTTACAGCAAATTCAGCAATACGACGCGGATGCCCTGCAACCGTGGCTACACACCGGATGAGATGATGCCGATGACGCCACCGGAGGAACGCTTCAAGTCGCTCTCTCTGGGTCCGAACATCCGAAAATCCCTCCAAACCGGCGAAATGGACATTGAGGACTTCCGCAAGCAGATCCTCACAATGGAGCTGCCCAGCGAGGCATTGCGCTTTGACCTTCTGAAACAGCTTGCAGACATCAAGCCCTCCGCTCCCCAGCCGGAGAAGCAGAAGAAGGTCGGGCGCAACGATCCCTGTCCTTGTGGCAGCGGGAAGAAATACAAGAGGTGCTGCGGAAAATGACGATCCCATTAAAACAGGTCATTCAGGCAATCGAAGAAGCAAATGAAGTCTTCACGAGCTTCTGGGACGCAAAGACCGGCAAGACCGTTTATCTTGCCGATCCATTGGTGACTGATATGACGGAGGAAGACAAAGCTCTTGCCGCCGCAATAGAAGATACGCCGGAGCGGTTTCTTCGCTTTCCGACCAAGTATGAGATTCATCAATACCGCATCATGGAGGATTTCGTTGACCAGCTCTCTCTCGGAAAGGTGCAGAAGGAACTTGCCTATGCTATCCGGGGAAAAGGCGCGTTCCGCCGATTCAAACAGTCTGTGCGCTATCACGGGCTGGAACAGCGTTGGTATGACTATTTGGCGGAGGCGTACCGGGACCTTGCGATCCGCTGGTGTGCAGAGGAAGGCTTGGAGTACATGGAATGAAAGAGAACGAGAAAAAGACATTGCTGCGGAGCAGTGATGATCTGATTGCTGCCGTCGAGCAATACGGCTTCCTGCCCTTCTTTCGGAACGAGATTCACGGCTTCTCCATCGAGGAACTTTGCCCACCTGAGTTATGGTTTGCGGATGATGTAGATGGTCCGTGGGAATGGAAAGGACCGGCTGCGCGGAGCGGCAAATGTCTCTACGGCAAGATTTTCAACAAGAAGGCTGGCTTTGTGAGCCGGGAGTGGATACCGGACTTTGCGAACTTCCGGCGTGACGGCTATGACTTTGACGCCCGTTGGGATGACGGCTTGGCGTCCTACAAGGACAAGGAACTTTATGAAGCCATAGCCGGTGAAGGCAGGGTGCTTTCCAAACGGCTGAAAGATGCTCTGAACTACCGCAGGGGCGGCAACACCGGCTTTGAGACGTGTATCACGAGACTGCAAATGCAGAGCTATGTCTGCATCGCGGATTTCGTCTATATGCAGGACAGATACGGAAGACCTTATGGCTGGGGTGTCGCAGAGTATGCGACGCCGGAAGAACTTTTCGGGTACGACCTTATCACATCTGCATATCAGCGAGACCCGCAGGAATCCAAAGAGCGCATTCTAAAACATCTGCAATCACGTCTGCCTAACGCGACCGAAATGCAGCTTGAGAAAATCATAAAGGGGTAACGCAATGGACGATATTATCTTTGAGAAGGATTACCGGGAAACCGAGTCTGCCGAATACGATAAATGGTGCGATGAGGTGTTTGACCGCGCGGTCAATGGGGGTATGCTGAAAGCGTACTCCGAAGCAATGGACAAGATACCAAAGATCATTGTACCGGAGGACAAGAAGAATTACGAGTATCTTCTGGAACGCTGTGATGCGTTTGTCAAGCAACACCGCGGGTATATCAAGGGAATCGTGGACTATCATCGTTGGCACGCGGAAATCAATATGTTTCTTCCGTTTGCGGAGTTCGATGACTCAGAAGACCTTGCATTTTTGAAAGAAATTGCAGAAAAGTCGCAAACCGTCTGCTTCTCCCCGGAGGAAGAAGGTGGCATTCGCGTTCATATTTTTATCAACTACTTTGAAGAATTGATGTCAGCCGAACACAAGTCATACATCGAATGCGATGCTATTATGCAGGACAAGAAACTATCTGCGCTACTTGGCATACCGGAGCTTTCTAACGAGGAAAAGGAACTCGCTCTGAAAATGAAGGACATACTTGACCGCATTGATGAGGAAACAAGGATTGACCGTACCACGGCTTTTCGAGCCGTACTTGATAAGATGGCAAAAGAACCGGATGAAAACTGGTCGCTTCACTATATGGCAACATTGCTGGAAGCACTGCTATACTTCATGCTGAATGAAGGAAATGAAAAGATTGATGAGGAAGAACACAATGAGTAATAAACTTGTAGCATATTTTTCTGCGTCCGGCGTGACCGCGAAGGTTGCCGAGACGCTGGCAGAGGCAATCGGCGCGGACATCTTTGAGATCGAGCCGAAGGTGCCTTACACGGAAGCTGATCTGAACTGGATGGACAAGAAAGCCCGCAGCACGATTGAGATGAGCGATCCTGCCTCCCGTCCTGAGATTGCCGTCAAGCGGGACAACATGAAGGACTACGACACAATCTTTGTGGGTTTTCCGATCTGGTGGTATGTCGCGCCGACGATTATCAATACGTTCCTTGAGAGCTATGATCTGACCGGCAAGACGATCATCCCGTTTGCAACCTCCGGAGGAAGCGGCATTGGCAAGGTGAACGAGCGCCTTGCGCCGAGCTGCAAAGGTGCAAAGCTGATGGACGGCAAGGTTTTCAAGGGCAGCGTCGGGCATCAGGAGCTTGCGGCGTGGGTTGAAGGACTTGGACTTTAAGAAGAGTATAAATCAGAAGTTGCAGAGGAGAATGTACTATGAAATGTCCATATTGCCAAGAAGAAATGCAGCTGGGCTATATCCCTAACGGGGGACAGCCTGTGCAATGGATTCCGAACGGAGAAAGACCATCGGTTCTCTCTTTTTCAATTGCAGAACAGGGAGTTCCCCTAATCAATCAGTTCAAACCGTTAAAAACGAATGGATATAAAGCGGAAGCGCATTATTGTTCAAATTGTAAGGTAATCATTGCACCGACAAAAAACTGATTACGGAATGTCAACTTCCAGTTTAACGAACAGGAGATGATGAACGCATGAAAATTCTATATGAACTATCTTGGCTATGGGAAACGCTGGGCATTGCACTTGTGGCGGCGGCTATCTGCATAGCTTGCGCCGCGCTGATCTGCAAGGCAGCGAAGAAGCACCTCAGCAAAAAGTTGTTGGCGGTCATAGGGGCTGCGGCATTTGTGGGCGCGATTCTGGCGGTCATTCTGATCGCCCGGACACCGATGCCGCTTTGACAGAATGGGAGAAACTGACAATGATTGTTCTTACAGAGCAGATAGAGATTCCGGCTTCCTATGAAAAATTAAAAGCATGGACTGCTAACTTTGAGGAAGAGTTTGTGAAATGGAGTCCCTACCACATCGAATGCAATCTCTATAACGGAAACTATAACGCAGGAAGCAAGATCCGCTTCCGCGAGATCGTCATGGGGCTGGACTACGATGTGACCGGCACAATTACGGAATGCGAACAGGATGAGAACCACTTCCGCATTGTATTCCGGAGCGACAAGAAAACGGCGTTCATCACCTTTGAAGGGAAAAGAACCAAAACAGGATGCCATTTCTCTCACACCGAGGCTTTCGGCATGACCACGCCGGTAATTGGGGCGATCATGAACTTCCTGATCTTCAAAGTGTTTTTCAGGAAAAAGGCAAACTGGCAGCTTATCCGGGATGATATGATTCTGGATAACAGGTATTTATATGATATTCTGACCGAAGGAAAATACCCGGAAAGAATCCCGCTGGACAAACTGCTGACCGGCGCGAAGTAACCGAATGGGAGGGCTTGATCATGCCGCTTCAAATCGTCAGAAATGACATCACAAAAATGAAGGTGGACGCCATCGTCAACGCTGCCAACGAGTCGCTGCTGGGTGGCGGCGGCGTGGATGGCTGCATTCATCGTGCTGCAGGACCGGAGCTGCTGACGGAATGTGAAACGCTACACGGCTGCAAAACCGGGAGCGCAAAAATCACGAAGGGCTATCGCCTGCCCTGCAAATATGTCATTCACGCAGTCGGTCCGCGCTGGTATGACGGGCGGCATCGTGAGCGCGAACTGCTGATCTCCTGCTATCGGACATCGCTCATGCTGGCGAAGGAATACGGATGCGAATCGATTGCGTTCCCGCTGATTTCCTCTGGCATTTTTGGCTATCCGAAGGATCAGGCTCTCAAGGTTGCGATTGACACCATCAGCAGCTTCCTTCTTGAAAACGAAATGGCGGTGTACATTGTCATTTTCGACCGTAAAGCCTATCAGATCAGCGGCAAGCTGTTTTCTGATATTGCAGCGTACATAGATGACCGCTATGTGGACGAGCATACCGACAGCCGTTCCGAGCGGCTGCGCAGAATGAACGCCTTCCGGATGGACGAGCCGATGCCCTGCGAGTCATCCGTTTGCGATGAAGCTATTGAAAAGCTCACAGCTCCTATGGCAGTCAGCTCCGAACAGGCAGCAACTCTTGACGATGCACTGGAACAGATCGACGAGAGCTTTTCCGAGATGCTTCTGCGGAAGATTGGCGAACGCGGCATGACGGACGCACAGTGCTACAAGAAGGCAAATATTGACCGGAAACTCTTCTCGAAGATCCGCTCGGACAAGTCCTACAAGCCTTCCAAGTCCACGGTCATTGCGTTTTCCATTGCCCTTGAGCTGCCGCTTACAGAAATGAAGGATATGCTCATGAAGGCGGGCTTTGCGCTCTCCCACTCAAACAAGTTTGACATCATCGTGGAGTATTTCGTGGAGCATGGAAACTATAACGTCTTTGAGATTAACGAGGCTCTGTTTGCCTTTGACCAGAGCTTAATAGGAGCCTGATCTGACTATGAAGGAGGCTTAGAAGATGAAACAACGCACCTACATTGCAATCGACCTGAAATCCTTCTACGCCTCCGTGGAATGTCGGGAGCGCGGCTTAGATCCTCTGGACACAAATCTCGTCGTTGCGGACGAAAGCCGGACGGACAAGACCATCTGCCTTGCCGTCACGCCTTCCCTCAAGAGCTACGGTATCTCCGGACGCGGACGGCTGTTTGAAGTCAAGCAGCGCGTGAAGGAAGCGAATGCCGGACGGCAGCACGACGCGCCGGGACACAAGCTGGACGGCACATCACACTTCTTCTCGGAACTGCAAGCAAAGCCGTCTCTGGCGATTGACTTCATCATTGCACCGCCCCGGATGGCGTACTACATGGAGTACAGCACCCGCATCTATCAGGTATACCTCAAGTACATCGCACCGGAGGACATCGTAGTCTACTCCATTGACGAGGTGTTTATGGATGTGACGGACTACCTGAACACCTACAAGCTCTCCGCCCATGACCTTGCTATGAAGATTATCCTCGACGTGCTTGAGACAACCGGCATCACAGCAACCGCAGGAATCGGCACGAACCTCTTCCTCTGCAAAGTGGCAATGGACATTGTGGCGAAGCACATCCCCGCCGACAAGAACGGCGTCCGCATTGCAGAGATGGATGAGATGAAGTTCCGGCGTGAGCTTTGGACGCATCAGCCCCTCACGGACTTTTGGCGCGTGGGTCGAGGCATTGCCAAGAAACTTGAACAGAACGGGATGTTCACGATGGGCGATGTTGCCCTCTGTTCTGAGCGGAATGAGGACTTGCTTTATAAACTCTTCGGCAAGAATGCGGAATTGCTCATCGACCATGCGTGGGGCTGGGAGCCGACCACCATTGAGGCAATCAAGGCATACCGTCCCAGTTCCAACAGTCTCAGCTCCGGTCAGGTTTTGCACTGTCCTTATGAGCCGGAGAAAGCAAGGCTGGTTGTACGGGAAATGACGGACTTGCTTGTGCTGGACTTGGTAGACAAAGGACTTGTCACCGATCAGATGGTTCTTACCGTTGGCTATGACATTGAGAACCTGACCGACCCAGCGCGGCGGGCAAGGTATCACGGCGCAGTCGAGAAAGATCCCTATGGGCGGGAAATTCCCAAACAGGCGCATGGCTCTATCAACCTCGACAGTCACACATCATCTACGCGCAAAATAATGTGTGCTGTGTCAGAACTCTTCGACCGGATTGTGGACAAGAATTTGCTTGTCCGCCGTATGTACGTTGTTGCAAATCGTGTCCTGCCGGAAGCGGACGCGCCGAAGAAAAATGACGGGGTTGTCCAGCTTGACCTCTTCACGGACTATGCCGCCGAAGAGGAAAAGCAGAAAGCCGAGGATGCTGCATTGGAGCGCGAGAGAAAAATCCAGAAGGCGGCTCTTGCCATCAAAAAGAAGTACGGAAAGAACGCCATCCTCAAGGCGATGAATCTTGAAGAAGGCGCAACGGCAAAGGATCGGAATGCTCAGATCGGAGGACATAAGGCATAAGAAAATGGCTATGGAAAGCATGATGATAAAAGAGATAACCGAGAACAAGAAAGAATATCTGAATTTACTATTATTAGCTGACGAGCAGGAATCCATGATAGACCGCTATCTTGATAGAGGACGAATGTATGTCCTTGAAGACAACGAAGTAAAGTGTGAGTGCGTTGTGACAGATGAAGGAAACGGTATTCTTGAAATAAAAAACATTGCTACGGAGCCTGCGTTTCAGGGCAAGGGTTATGCGAAAATGCTGATCAGCTTTATTGCACGAGAATACAGTGGGCGATTTGAGATTTTGCAAGTAGGTACGGGTGATAGCCCGTTGACTATTCCGTTTTATGAAAAATGCGGATTTGTGCGCTCACATATAATTCCTAAGTTTTTTACAGATAATTATGATCACCCGATTTTTGAGTGCGGCATTCAGTTGGTAGATATGGTTTACCTTCAAAAATCTATCTGACCTTGCATTTACAAAGGAGGCAACCGATTGAATCAATACGAGGATATTATCAACCTTCCACATCATGTCTCTCCCACTCGTCCGCAGATGCCGATGTCAGATCGGGCGGCGCAGTTCGCTCCCTTCGCTGCCCTCACCGGTTACGATGCTGCAATCATAGAAACCGGGCGTCTGACCGATGAAAGGATTGAGCTTGACGAGGAAGCACTGACTGCATTGGACATGAAGTATCAGCTTCTCATGGATGCCCTCGATGACAAACCGGAAGTCACCATTACTTACTTCCAGCCTGATGAGCGGAAGGCTGGCGGCAAATATGTATCAGCAGTCGGTACGGTCAAAAAAGTCGATGATTTTGAGCGGCGGATCACTATGCAGGACGGCTCGAAGATTCCGATGGATGACGTTCTAAGCATTGACGGAGAGATATTCTCGTCCTTAGAATAATGTCGCTTGCCATGCGACCAAACGAAGTGAATATCGAAGTACAATATGACTGTAAGGTGAGACGCCAAGCAGTCATATTTTTTATATACGGAGGTACTGAACATGAGAAAGAACTTGACGGAGATCGTATTCATCCTTGATCGCAGCGGCTCTATGAGCGGGCTGGAAGCAGACACCATCGGAGGCTTCAACTCCATGATTGAAAAGCAGAAAAAGGAGAGCGGCGAGGCATTGATCTCTACCGTCCTCTTTGACAACGTGAGCGAGGTTATTCATGACCGCGTACCGGTTCAAAAGGTCGAGCCGATGACCGACAAGGACTATTCTGTTCGTGGCTGCACCGCCCTTCTGGATGCTATCGGCGGAGCAATTCATCACATTGGGAATGTCCATAAGTACGCAAGAATTGAGGACGTGCCTGAACACACGCTGTTTGTCATCACGACCGACGGCATGGAGAATGCAAGCCGCCGTTATGATAGCGAGAAGGTCAAGAAGATGATTGAGCGGCAGAAGGAAAAGTACGGCTGGGAGTTTCTATTCCTCGGTGCAAACATTGATGCAGTTGAGACGGCAAAGCATTTTGGAATCGGAGCAGACCGAGCGGTCAATTACCACTCTGACCACGAGGGAACGCAGCTCAACTATGAGGTTCTGAGCGAAGCGGTTTCCGCCGTCCGTTGCAGCGTACCGCTGGGTACGAATTGGAAAAAGCGTATTGATGAGGACTTCAATTCCAGAAAGGACGGGAGAAAGCAATGAAAACGATCACCGTAAAAGGGACAGGCAATGTCTCCGCAAGACCGGATTACATCATCCTCTCCTTGAACATTGAAACCTTATCTGAATCCTATGACCGTGCAATGTCGGAAGCTGCCGTGAAGATTGAAAAATTGCATGGTGTCGCTGGCCGCGTTGGGTATCGCAAAGAAGACTTGAAAACCACGAGCTTTGATGTCCAGACAAAGTACGAGAACGTCAAGGATCGGCAAGGAAATTACAAGCGAGAGTTTGCCGGGTATGCTTGCAACTATCGCCTGAAACTTGCCTTTGACTTCGACAGCAAGCAGCTTGCACAGGTTATTTCTGCGATTGCAGAATGCGGTGCGAAGCCGGAACTCAGCATTGCGTTCACCGTGAAAAACCCGGCAAGAGTCAGCGAAGAACTGCTGATCAATGCGACGGAGAATGCCAGAGCGAAGGCGGAGATTCTTTGCAAAGCATCAGGCGGTACGCTTGGACAACTACTCAATATCGACTACAACTGGGGCGAACTCAATGTGTATTCCAGAACGAGCTATGAGGTCGAAGACTGCATTCAGCCTCTCATGGCGATGAGCAAGTGTGCCGCACCTGAGATTGAACCAGATGATATTGATGTGACAGACACAGTGGCTTTTACATGGGAAATCCAATGATTTTTTGACTTTTTTGAAATCCGGTACTCAACAAACGCTCTTATTGTGTCCGTTGTAAAGTGAAGGGACATTTCACGGAGTAATCTTCGGGGAATACGATTTTGGGAGATTAGCAAGCAAATCCGGTGAGTACCCACCGGAGAAAAATCAGTTAAGGAGACCCTGCCCTTAACATCAGATTTTTGCTTGTTGGGATAGTCCCAAACCCTTCTAATCTTTACGACGGAGGGCGCAGCATGGTACGAAGAACACGAGACATTCAGAAGAAGATTTGGCTGACACCACAGGAAGAACGGACGATTGCAAAGAAGATGGAGATGATCGGCACGGAGAACTTCGGTGCGTATGCAAGGAAGATGCTGATCGACGGCTACATCATCCTTGTGGACTACACGGAGCAGAAAAAGCTCGCCGCCGAAATCAACAAGATCGGTGTGAACATCAATACCGTCTGCCGCAGGATCAACTCGACGGGACGATTCTATCAGGACGATATTGACGAGCTGAAAGAAAAGATGGACGCGGTATGGCAGTTACTAAAATCAAAGCAATCCGAGGAACTTTGAGCAAGGCAATCGCGTACATTCTGAATCCCGAAAAGACCGACGAGAAGCTGCTGGTCTCGTCCTACGGCTGTGCCAGCGAGACCGCAGCGCGGGAATTTGAATGGACGCGGAAAATAGCCGAGCAAAAAGGGATGAATCCGGTCAGGATCATAGCCCGTCATGTGATCCAGTCCTTTGAAATCGGAGAGGTCACGCCGGAGCTTGCCCACGAGATCGGCAAGCAGTTCGCGGATGAAATCCTCGGTGGAAAATACGAGTATGTGCTGACCACGCACATTGACAAGGACCATGTTCATAACCATCTGATTTTCAATGCGGTTGACTTTGTGGACTACCACGCCTACAAGAGCTACAAGCGGATTTACTATGATATGCGTGAAGTCAGCGACCGGCTCTGTAAGGAAAACGGTCTCTCTGTTATCCCTCCCTCTCAGAACAAAGGCATGAGCTACAAGGAGTACACCGAAGCCAAACGCGGCACGAGCTGGAAGCAGAAACTCAAGCAGACCATCGACCGGCTTGTCATCACGGCGAAGGACTACGATGATTTTCTGCGGCTCATGCAGGAAGCCGGTTATGAAATCAAACCCGGCAAATACATTTCCTTCCGCGCTGAAGGTCAGGAGCGGTTTACCCGGTCTAAAACCATCGGAGAGAACTACACCGAGGAACGCATCAAGGAGCGGATTGCCGGACGGACGCCGCGCAGAAACCGGAGGCAGACCGTGCCGAAGGGCATCTCTCTCATCGGAGATATTCAGGAGCGGATCAGACTTATCGACAGCAAGGGCTATGAGTATAAAGCCAAGCTCACGATCCTCAAGGAAGCGGCACGGACGCTCAACTATCTCACGGAAAACAACTTGCTCCAATACGCCGATCTTGAGAAGAAGGTCGAGGACGTTCACAGCTCCTATGACCGCACCGGCAAGGAACTGAAAGGCGTCGAAGCGCGACTGCGGGAAGTCCAGCCGCTCATCAAAAATATCTCCAACTACCAGCGCCTCAAGCCCGTGTATGACGCCTTCCAGAAGGCGAAAGACAAGCCAAGTTTCAAGGCAAAGCACGAAGCCGAACTTGTGATCTTTGAGGCGGCGCGGAGTACGCTGCTTGCCATGCAGGGCGATGAAAAACTGCCGAGCTTGAAGACACTGCAAGCGGAACAGCAGCGACTTCTTGATGAGCAGCAGCGACTCTATGATGAACGTGCGAAGCTCAAAAAAGAAGTAAAGCAAATAGAGACGATCAAGTCTAATGTTGATACGTTTCTCGCTCCTTCTGCTGACCATGACCGTGATCATTTGCGCAGCACACAGCGCGAATAGTCCTTTCAAAAGCAGGGCATCTCCTGTTGACCGGAGATGCCCTGCATCCTTGAGAGAAGGTTCGAGAAGTTGAAACTTTTTCTTTAATTTCTGCATCAACGGATTGCTTTTGAGAATGAAATCCGGTATAATATTATAAGCGATGTTGAATGCAAGCAAGCGAAAGGATGGTTGCCGTGCGCATAAGCTATAAGAAACTATGGATGCTTCTTCTGGAACGCGACATAAAGAAGGCTTCTCTACGACATGAAGTAGGGCTGTCTGCCGGAACATGGACAAAACTGAATAAGGGGGAAGAAGTGTCCCTCTCTATTTTGCTGCGCATTTGTGATTACTTGAACTGTGACATCGGAGATATATGTGAGGCTGTGCGAACGGACAAGAACTGAGTCCGGTTTTTCGTACAGCTCTTTTTGTAAAATAGGTTAGATAAATACATAGGGAGGATTTTGATATGGCACGAGCCGCATCGGCACCGAAGAAGGAGATTTCTATGGAGGAAGCTCTGTGGAAGTCCGCAGACAAACTTCGTGGTTCTGTTGAACCAGCAGAATACAAGCACGTCGTTCTCAGCCTTTTCTTCTTGAAGTTTGCCAGCGATAAGTTTGAGGCACAAAGGAAAGCTATTTCTGAAAAATACGGTGAGAAGTTTGTTGACAATGTTGCCTTCTATACGAAGGACAATGTATTCTTCCTGCCTGAGATCAGCCGTTGGTCTTTCATCATGGAGAATGCGAAACAGGATGACATTGCGCTGAAAATCGACACCGCCCTCTATACGATTGAGAAAGCGAATCCCGCACTGAAAGGCGCACTGCCGGACAACTACTACTCACGTCTTCACATCGACACAGCAAAGCTGGCATCACTGCTGGACGAGATTGATAAGATCAACACCGGCGATAAAGAGAATGACATTATCGGGCGGGTCTACGAATACTTCCTGAGTAAGTTTGCACTTGCAGAAGGCAAAGGTAAGGGCGAGTTCTATACGCCGAAGTGCATTGTCAATTTGATTGCGGAAATGATCGAGCCGTATGACGGTATTCTCTATGACCCTTGCTGCGGTTCTGGCGGTATGTTCGTGCAGTCAATGAAGTTCGTGGAGGCACATCACGGCAACAAGAAGAAGGTCTCTATCTATGGTCAGGAATATACAAACACGACGTACAAGCTGTGCAAAATGAATCTGGCTATTCGCGGCATCTCTGCAAACCTCGGAGAAATGGCAGCGAACACATTCACCAATGACCAGCACAAGGACCTCAAGGCAGATTACATTATGGCAAACCCGCCTTTTAATCAGAAAGAATGGCGTGGTGATAATGAGCTGATTGATGATCCGCGCTGGGACGGCTATGAAGTTCCGCCGACGAGTAACGCAAACTATGGCTGGATTCTGAACATTGTTTCAAAGCTCTCTCAGAACGGTGTTGCCGGTTTCCTGCTTGCAAACGGCGCACTATCTGACGATGGTACAGAGCTGAAAATCCGCCGTCAGCTCATCGAGAACAATCTCGTCGAAGCAATCATCATCCTTCCCCGCAACCTCTTCTACACCACCGACATCAGCGTTACGCTTTGGATTCTGAACAAGAATAAAAAGGCTCGTGTGGTTGAAGAAAACGGAGAGGTAAAACGCTTCCGTAACCGTGAGCGCGAGATCCTTTTCATGGACTTGCGGCAAATGGGAAGCCCTTATGAAAAGAAGTATATTGAACTGACAGAAGATGACCGTGCGAAGGTCACGAGCGTCTACCATGCATGGCAGCAGGAAGGCTATGAAGAAACTTATCAGAATGTGCCTGAATTTTGTTACAGCGCATCCTTCGATGAGGTTGCAGAAAAGGGATTTACCCTTGTTCCGAGCCGTTACATCGAGTTTGTAAACCGTGATGAGAACATCGACTTTGATACGAAAATGAAGACGCTGCAAAGTGAGCTGCGTGATCTACTTATTGCAGAAGAGAAGTCGAAGGCTGACCTGTTGACTGTGTTTAAGGAGCTGGGCTATGAAATCGAATTATGAACCCCTTGGTAAACATATTCAGCTTGTTGATTATCGGAACTCCGAGGAAGTCACCAGTACTGTTCTTGGCATAAGCATCGACAAAGAGTTTATGCCTTCCGTCGCAAATGTAATTGGCACAGATTTGAGCCGGTATAAGCTAATCAGCAAGGGACTGTTTGCCTGTAACCCAATGCACGTTGGGCGCGATGAACATCTTCCGATTGCGCTCTATGAGAAAGACAGCCCCGCAATAGTTTCTCCGGCGTATTTCATGTTTGAGATTATTGACCGCGATGTCTTAAATGAAGAGTATTTGATGATGTGGTTTCGTAGACCGGAGTTTGACCGTGAGTGCTGGTTCATGACGGACGGCAGTGTTCGAGGCGGAATTACATGGGACGATCTTTGCCGTATAAAGCTCCCTGTTCCCTCCTATGCGAGACAATGTGAGATCGTCGAGTCCTACCGTGCAATTACCGACCGCATTGCTTTGAAGAGAGCGGAAAATGATAATTTACGAGCCACTGCCGAAACAGAGTTCTTTAGACTAATCCGCTATCCCCAAATTCAGGAAGTACCTTCTCAAGACACGGAAATCGGTGCCTATCCCTCTGATTGGATATTGACCACATTAGGTCAGGTTCTTTCTACAATCATTGACCGTCGCGGTCTTACGCCAACTAAACTTGGTGGTGAATGGAGCCCTGATGGAATAATTGCAATCTCAGCTAAATCAGTCAAAAATCATGAACTTATAAATCTCGATATAGCCAACCGTGTTGACAGAGAACTTTACGAACGGTGGATGCCGCAAAAACTACAACCGCATGACATCTTGATGACATCCGAAGCTCCCCTTGGTGAGTTCTATTTCATAGCTGATTTCTCAGAGTACTGTTTGAGCCAGCGACTATTTGCGATGCGCGCAAATACAGAAATTGTTGAGCCGACAGTGCTATACTTTCAGCTTACAGACTCTATTGGCAAGCACCAAATTGACATTCGGAAGACTGGAACCACTGTAACAGGCATCCGCCAATCTGAACTCGTTCAGGTTCCCGTCATCTTGCCGCCCAAACAGGTTCAACAGAGTTTTGCCCGGTTTTGTAATCCGATTATGTTGTCCATAGAGCGGAACTCAGCAGAAATTCGTGCATTGTCGAAGGTTAAGGCGATGATACTGGCACAGTTATCAAGCCGCTAAATTATCATTTACCGTCCATTACTCTCACCAGTGGCGAGAGTTTTACCCTAAGAACTGCCACTGAAAAGTCGTTCTCTGAGAATATTCAAAGGAGACACGACAATGAAAGAACAACTGATTCAAGAAGTGCAGCGTCAGATGCTTCCGTATCTGAACAACGCACAGTTAAAACAGCTTCAAGGCGTCCTTGAGGGGGTACTGAGTGGCGTAGAGCTAAGTCACAGCGCGGGCATGGTAGAAAGCGCAAAGGTCGATACTGTTGCCTGTTTTATCAACGCAAAACGCATTGAAGGCTGCTCAGAAAAAACCTTGAGCTATTACCGTCAGACCATTGTGTCAATGTTGTCCGGCATTGAAAAAGAGCCTCAAGAGATTGTAACTGAGGACTTGCGGAAGTACCTAACAGTGTATCAGATGAGCCGGAAGTCAAGCAAGGTCACGATAGATAACATCCGCCGCATCCTATCCAGCTACTTTTCGTGGCTTGAAGATGAGGATTACATCGTAAAAAGCCCGGTACGCCGGATCCACAAGGTAAAAACGGCAAAAGTGATCAAGGAAACCTATACCGACGAGGCATTGGAAATCATGCGGGACAACTGCTGCAATGTCCGCGATCTTGCGATGATAGACCTTCTTGCGTCCTCTGGAATGCGTGTTGGTGAGATGGTTGCCCTTAACCGCGATGACATCAACTTCAATGAACGGGAATGCGTTGTTTTCGGAAAAGGAAGTAAGGAACGGATCGTTTATTTCGATGCCAGGACAAAAATCCATCTCCAAAACTATCTGGAAAGCCGCACAGACACCTGTTCAGCGTTGTTTGTCTCGCTGACCGCACCGCATGACCGTTTGCAGATTGGCGGCGTAGAAAGACGGCTTCGAGAACTGGGAAAAAGGCTGAATCTGCCTCGTGTCCATCCACATAAGTTCCGAAGAACATTGGCAACATCAGCCATAGATAAAGGAATGCCCATAGAGCAAGTCCAGCAGCTCTTAGGGCATCAGAAGATCGACACGACCATGCACTATGCTATGGTTAAACAGCAAAATGTCAAGCTGGCACACAGAAAATACATAGGGTGAGGAATGGTATGTACAAATCAATAGATGAACTTGTTGAAAGAATAGACGATCGAAATAGCGATGGAAAAATCTCAACGCTCATTGGAGTGAGTATTGACAAGTGTTTCATCAACTCTGTTGCAAATATCAACGGGACGGATTTAACCAAATACAAAATAATCCGTAGAGACGATTTTGCCGTGAGCCTAATGCAGGTGAGTAGAGATTCAAAAATCCCAATCGCCCGGTTGAAGGACTACGATCAGGCTATAATGTCACCAGCCTACCCGATATTCAGAGTTAGAGACACCAGCGTAATACTTCCGGAATACTTGGAAATGTGGTTCATGCGACCGGAATTTGATAGAGAAGCTGCTTTCATTGCGGTCGGCGGAGTTAGAGGAAGTATGCCATGGGAAGAATTTGCAAAGATGAGGCTTCCTGTTCCGAGTCTGGAAAAGCAGCATCAGGTTGTTCGCGCCTACCAAATTGTCGCTGATCGTATTGCAATCAAGCGGAGGATAAATGATAATTTAGCGGCTTGAGATTGAAGCTATAATAAGCTGTTGGAGCGCATTTAGACGGTTGATTTCCAGTGAAGCAACCTTAAACCGTTCCAAAACCGGTGCCGCAACCATATCAAACCGAGAAAGTGCTTCTTGCGATGGCTTGGTCAAAGGGAAGGCGGCAAGTTCATCGCCTGATACTCGCTGACGCCCACTTGAACCGTTCATGTATTGTAATGAGAAAGCCCGGAATTTTTTACTGCGGATTAAAAAGTAGTAAAATGAAGATGGCATCGTATCAATCGGAGAAAACACAATGTACTCCGTGGAACCGAAAGCGACCTCTTTGTCATTGAGGATGTTAATATACGCTGCCTTGCCATTTTCGAGGCAAGGAGTAATACGCGCAATTAGGGTATCGCCATTTTGAAACCGGACACCGCCATTATAGGCTTTCATTTCACCGCCTTCTGGAACGCAACCACGAGTCGGAAGGCAGGACATATCGTAGCATTTAGCAATGCAGCCTTTTGACAGTGTTCGAGTTGGATTTACATTAGCAATTTCGCTGAGAGTGCAATCAGGCATTTCATCCCGAAGGAAGAGTTCATCAAAAATAGCCTGTGTTTGCGCCTCTAAATTATCATTTACCTACGAAGGGAGGGATGAAAATGGACAAGGATACGCTGATCAGAATTGCCGAAGAGCTTCATCAAGGAGCTTTTGACGCAAATGCCTATTACCTCATATTGCAGCAGTATCGCAAAAACCAGCGCGAATATGCGGAAGAAATGAAGATGTCACCAGCGTTCTATCAAACGATCCACGGAGCTTTGATGAAAGCCTGTTTTATGGAGATCGCCAAACTGTATGATAGCTCAAATGGCGTCGTGTCCATTGGCACCCTCCTTGCCAAATGCGCGAAAAACCAAGACCTATTTCCGACGTACAGAGAAACAATGACCGTAGAGCATGATGGGACAGCGTTTTCCTATCAAATCCCGTATCAGCATCAGCTCAAGCCAGAGGAAGAGCGTTTCTTCAAGGATCAGGTTGAGAGCGACAGAAAGCTCTTTGCAATGTTTGATATTCCTGATGCCGCAAATGCTCCGGTTCGGGTGGATTTGACATTTCCAGAGTTCTTAGCTCTGTATCAGAAACGCTTCAATGCGTTAAGCAAAAAGAGAGAGAATATCCGAATGCAACGGAACAAGCTCTATGCCCACAACGATGAACAGCGCATATTGAGCAAAGAGAACCCGACAGACCGTCATCCTATTTTCTATCCGGATGTGCAGGAAATGATAGCCTTTGCGCTCGATTGCACGGGACTAATACTCGGCGTTCTCACTGACGTAACCCGTGCAACGCAATACTCGAATATTGATGACTGGGAAGGAACACTCATGCTGGCACGTCTGGGTTTGAAGTATCAGGAGTACGACTTCCAGCAAAGGGAAAAAGCCTTTGAAGCAGAAATGCAGCGGCAGTTAGGGGGAAATGATAATGGCGAACTTTAATGAGCATTCTCTTGAAATGTCCATCATGGATTTGTTTCAGGATGAAGGGTATATCTATTTGAATGGTGAGCAGATCCACCGCGAACGCTCTGAGGTTCTGCTTATCGACGATCTGCGGAAATACCTCCTAAACAGATATGCCGCAGAAGGGCTTACCCCAAGTGAAATTGATAGCATCATCCTTCGCCTGAGGTCTATTTCCGGCACGATCTACGAAGCAAACAAAGCTGTCTGTAAAATGATTTGTGACGGCTTCATCTTCAACCGTGAAGATCACACAAAGAAAGACCTTTATATTGAGCTGATTGACTTTGATGAGCCAGAGAAGAACGTGTTCAAGATCGTCAATCAATTTGAAATTGAAGGCATCAACAACCAGCTACGCATACCGGACGGGATTGTCTTCATCAACGGCATTCCTGTTGTTGTGCTTGAGTTCAAGAGCGCAGTCAAAGAAAACACAACGATCATGGACGCCTATACTCAGCTTACCGTGCGTTATCGCCGTGATATTCCTGAACTCTTCAAGTATAACGCCTTCATCGTCATAAGCGATGGTGCAAATAATAAATACGGTTCCTTCTTCTCCCCGTATGACTTCTTCTATGCGTGGAGAAAGATTGAAGCTGACGATAAGGAATTGGACGGCATCAATTCCCTTGTAACTATGGTGAGCGGACTGTTCCGCAAAGAACGGCTTTTGGCAGTCATCAAGGATTTTGTCTATTTCCCTGATAGCTCGGATAAAGACCTCAAAATCGTCTGCCGCTATCCTCAGTATTTTGCTGCGGTCAAGCTGTTTGATAATATCAAGGCACATCTCAGACCGGAGGGGGACGGCAAGGGCGGCACATACTTCGGCGCGACAGGCTGCGGAAAAAGCTATACTATGCTCTTCCTCACAAGAATGCTTATGAAGAGTACCTTCTTCCATAGCCCTACAATCCTGATTATTACCGACCGAACGGATTTGGATGACCAGCTCTCAAAGCAGTTTGTAGCATCCAAGAAGTACATTGGTGACGAAACCGTTGTGAGCATTGATTCCCGCGAAAAGCTGCGTCAGGAACTTCAAGGCAGGACAAGCGGTGGGGTGTACATGACCACCATCCAAAAGTTCACCGAGGACTTGGAGCTTCTGACGGATAGAGCGAATGTGATCTGCATATCCGATGAAGCACACCGCAGTCAGATAAACCTCGATCAGAAAGTCAAGGTCACTGCCGAAGGTGTAGAGCGAAGCTATGGATTCGCAAAGTACCTACACGATTCTCTCCCCAATGCTACCTATGTCGGTTTCACCGGCACGCCCGTAGATGGCACGATTGAAGTCTTCGGTCCGGTTGTCGATGCCTACACAATGACAGAGGCGGTCAAAGACGGTATCACAGTCAACCTTGTCTACGACGGACGCGCTGCACGGGTCACTCTTGATCAGGCAAAGGTTCGGGAAATTGAAGATTATTATGACCGCTGTGCTGTTGAAGGTGCAAATGAGCATCAGATTGAGGAAAGCCAGAAGGCGGTTGCTCATATTGATGCGATCATCGGTGATCCTGACCGACTTCACGCAGTTGCGGAGGACTTCATTAACCACTATGAGACCCGCGTTGCCGAAGGAGCTACCGTTGCAGGAAAAGCAATGTTTGTCTGCTCTAATCGCAAGATTGCATACGCTTTTTATCAGATTATAGTTGGAATGAGACCGGAATGGGCAGAGAAAAAGGTTTGCCCTGACGGGGTTCAACTGACGGAAAAAGAGAAAAAGGAACTCAAACCCATCGAGAAGATCAAGCTCATCATGACGCGAAATAAAGATGATGAGCCTGAGCTTTATGAAATGCTGGGAACGAAAGATGATCGCAAGGAGTTTGACCGTCAGTTTAAGAACGTTAAATCAAACTTCAAAATTGCCATCGTTGTTGATATGTGGCTTACCGGCTTCGACGTACCGGCACTCGACACAATCTACATCGACAAGCCCATCCAGCAGCACAGCCTTATCCAGACGATTTCCCGCGTCAACCGCGTCTATACCGGCAAGGACAAGGGCTTGATCGTGGACTACATCGGCATTAAGAAAAACATGAATCTCGCCCTCAAGAAATACACCAACTTTGAGAGCGATGAGTTTGAAGGCGTCGAGCAGTCTATCACGATTGTTAAAGACCAGCTCGATGTCTTGGCTCAGATGTTCCACAACTTCAATAGCACGGATTACTTCAACGGCTCACCGAAAGAGCAGCTTGCTTGCCTCAATCGGGCTGTTGAGTATGTACAGCTCACGGAAGATTTGGAAACTCGCTTTATGGCGGCAGTCAAACGCATGAAACAAGCGTTCAACCTATGCAGTTCAAGTGAGGCTATCTCTGATAAAGAAAAGGACTATCTGCACTTCTACTGTGCTGTGCGCTCTGTTCTTTTCAAACTCACAAAGGGTGATGCCCCTGACATTTCACAAATGAATGCCCGTGTCCGTGAACTTCTTGAAGGTGCAATTCAATCTGATGGTATAGAGGAACTGTTTGAGACGGGAAAGCACATCTCTGTTGATATTTTCAGTGACGAGTATCTGGATAAGATCAATGCAATCCAACTTCCAAACACAAAGATAAAGGTGTTGCAGAGGCTTCTTTCTCAAGCGATTGATGAGTATAAAAAAGTCAACCGCATTATGGGCATGGAGTTCTCAGACCGCCTCAAGCGGGTTGTTGATGAGTACAACAATCGCCGTCGTGATGAGGCTTTTGCTAATGAAGTTCTTGACGATGTGGCGGAGCAGCTTGCGAAGCTCCTTGAAGAACTCAAAAAGGAAAAAGACTCCTTCAAGGGCATGGGAATTGACTACGAGGAAAAAGCCTTTTATGACATTCTCAAGGCGGTTGCCAAGAAGTATGAGTTCGAGTACCCGGACGATAAGATGATTGAATTGTCAAAGCGGATTAAGATTATTGTCGATGACAAAGCCAAATACACCGACTGGTCTACCCGTGATGACATTAAGGCAAATCTGCAAGTTGACCTCATACTGCTACTGGATGAATTTGACTATCCCCCCGTAACCATTGATGATGTCTACAAGGAGGTTCTGGAACAAGCTGAAAACTTCAAAAAGTACGCTCAATAACCCACGTTCCATCGAAAGGAGTAGATCATGGGCAATTCAGTCATGTTGAATGGCGTCGAATATGCCGGAGAGCAGATTGCTTATAAAGACAGCACCTATGAGCTTGTGTCAAAGGTAGCATATCTGATCGGCGTCCCACTCCGTATTTTTCAAAATGAACACGAGCCGCCGAAGATAGAGATATACAACCGGCTTGAGCAGGATAAAAATGCCCGCATCATTCGTAATCTATGTATTATCCGCACCGCCATTGAGCGCAATTACCGGAAAATAAATGACATCATGCGGATGGAATACCGTGGGCTTCTTTCGATGCCTGAGATCCTTCCAATGTCCAGTATGCAGCAGCTTTCAAATGACGGAATCAGCTTTATTAAAAAGTCGAGTACAAAGCTCTGCCACCACATTATCGAGATCAACCGGCTGATTTCAGACCGCATTAACAACTGCAAAAGCCTCTTTCCAATCTGGATTAACTGGGCGTACATAAAAGAGCTGTTCATTATGCCAAACGGCTTGACAGAGGACGGAACGAAAGATGCTGCGGACATCTATTACGCAAGTCTCTCCTACTACCCCTATCAAATGTACATCAACTGGGTACCGATGGACGAGGGCAATGTCCTCTATAATGACAAGAAGTTTGCAACCCTGCTTTATCAATGGCATTGCGACGCCTTCACGGAATACAGTAAAGTCTCCGATGCAGGGGCTTTTGTAAAAAACAATATCTACGATTTCATAGATGACAGCGAGAAAACCGTATTGGTAGTGGACTGCGAAAACTCCGACCCGTACAAGCTGTGCGCCACGCTCAAAAACCTTGATTATGAAGTCATGCAGAAAATTACGGCGATCATTCTCTTTGATGACGTACACACCGCTACGGCATGGCGGATTCTTGAAAACTACACCCGCATCCCCGTTGAACATATCATGATTGAGCGGATCAAGCAGAACAAATCACTGGTAGACATCAAGCTCACCGCAAGAGCCTGTCAGGAACACTACCAGAAGCAAGTGGATTCCTTCGTCATTGTCTCAAGCGATTCCGACTACTGGGGGCTTATCTCTTCATTGCCGGACGCCAGATTTCTTGTCATGATTGAGCGGGAAAAATGCGGACCGGATATGAAGGCAGCACTTGCAGAATCCGGGATATTCTACTGCTATCTGGATGACTTCTACTCCGGCAACAGCGAGGACATCAAGAAAAACGCACTGTTCAAGGAGATGTACCGCTGGATTGACAACTCCGTTCACCTGAATGTCAACGATATGTTTGATGCAGCTCTGCGAAACACGAGGATCGAAATGTCTTCCGCAGAGCGGCGGCAGTTCTATGAGAAGCACATCAGGCACATGACGCTGACCATCGACGAGAACGGAAACGTCAGCATTGAGCTGAAACGCGGATAGCCTTGGTTTCTATTCCGGGAGGAATGTGGATGGATAATAGATTATATTTTGGATTCAATACATCGGAGGAACGGAAAAAGCGCAGAAAGGCAGAGCTGTACTCCATGAGTGAGCAAGTCAGCACCTTCTTTTGGGATGAAGCCCCGCAGCATGGATTGGAAATGCGTGAGGGGCAGCAGGATATGTCTTTTGAGATTGTGGACGCCCTCATAAACGATCAGCATTTTGCGATTGAAGCTGGCGTGGGCATTGGAAAGTCCTTTGGCTATCTTGTGCCGGTGCTGCTGTACAGCAAACGCATGAACAAGCCGGTTATCATCGCAACCTCGACCATTGCGCTTCAAGAGCAGCTCTGGCGCGATGTCCACGCGGTAATGCCCCTTCTTGGGCTGAACAGAGATGTCATCCTCGCAAAAGGACAGACCCATTATCTCTGCAACAAACGCGCAGATGAGTATATGTGTGACCCGAAGGCTGACCCACCGGACGCGCTCAAAGAAGGAATCCAGCAGGGGTATGAGGAACGCAAGGATTTCCCGGAGGTTTTGCCGCAAGGCGTCTGGGACAAGGTAAATGTGCAGCGGTTCAGCATGAAGAATTGCGGCTCCTGTGAAAAGAAGTGCAAGTATTACAAAGTCCGCGCAGCATTAAAGTTTACGGATGGAGTGGTACTGTGCAATCAGGATTTTCTAACCCAGCATCTCATGAAACTCCGGCGCGGTCAGGAAGGGCTGATTAACGCCGACGCTGATCTGCTTGTCGTGGATGAAGCACACAACTTGGATGATAAGGTGCGGAGTGCCACAACGGAGCGTTTCGGGCAAGGTATGCTCTTTGGAATGATTAAGAGCGCATTCTATGAGCTGCGATCCTTTGACCAGAGCAGTGTGTCAGGTGAAAAGCGAGAGGCAGAGAGCGCAATCATCGCCTTCTATAACTGCCTGAAAGCACAAGTCCAAAAGCAGATCAACGAGGCAGAGCAGAATATGCGCTACGCTGACCGCTTTTTCTTCGACAACAATGGCAGTGCGATTGAACTGCTTACCGAGATGAACGCCGCCATACACAACCTTTCGTCCAGCATTCAGATTTATTCCAGCATGGATTTCAGAAACAACCGTTCCTTTGCTGCCTCTGATGATTTGGATGCCGTCAGCGAGTCCCTTTCAGAGCTTCTTGACCGGATAGATGATATGTTGATCTGGATTGAGCAGCACGGCAGCAACACGGAACTCGTCTATTGCCCTAAAAACACAAAAGAAATTGTGAGCCGCCTATACTTCAATGGTGATGAAAGAACCATCTTGACCTCTGCCACGCTGACGAACGCCACGAGCGGGTCTCTGGAAGAACAGTATTCTTACTTTATCAGCAATACCGGCTTTCCCGCTGGTGATCGCGGCTGCTTATCCGAGCCAAAGCCTTCCCCATATCCATACGATGAACACGCCATGATCTACTATTGCGACGATCTCCCGCACCCGACCAGAGAACATGAAGCCTTCATTGAAAAGGGCGTGGAGCGGCTGCTTGAGATCCTGAACATTTCCAATGGAAAGGCACTCGTGCTGTTTACGGCAAAGACCGACATGGAAGAGGTCTACTCCATTCTCAGTAAGAAAAATCTCCCGTACAAAATCCTGATACAGCAGCCGGGATCGTCGCAGGACAAGGTGCTGCTTGAGTTTAAGGAAGATACGAACTCCGTGCTTCTGGGGACGGGTGCATATTGGGAAGGTATCAGCATTGAAGGAAAAAGCCTTTCCAATGTCATCATTTTCCGGCTTCCGTTCCCTGTCCCCGATCCAATTATCGAGTATAAGTGTTCCGTCGCAAAGGACGCTCTGATGGATGTCCGCGTTCCCGAAATGATTATCAAGCTCAAGCAAGGTATCGGGCGATTGATCCGCAATTTCACAGACACCGGCATTGTCTGCATTATCGACCGAAGACTGCGGGATGAGCCGCCGGAACGCTATCATGACATTACATGGGACTCCCTGCCTATCAAAAATCGGACAAGCAGTTTGGGCGAACTTAGGAAGTTTTACGAAGGTCTGCCCTCAGCCAAGGAATGATGATACAAACGACAGTCTCTTCGGAAACATAGAGCAGCCCCCCAAAAAACGACAATCAGAAAACGGAGGTGTATCATGTTGTACAATGAAAATCTGCACGAAGAAGAACAACATCTGATCCAGCAGATTGCCGAGCAAACAGAGAGAGGTAAAATCGGCTGGGAACTGACGGAGTATAATCCGCTGTCATTTCTGAATGAGGACAAGATAGACAAAAACCCAGCAGTAATCTGTCAGTCCTTCTCCTTTGAAGCGATCATCGGCGGCTCCCGTTTCGAGCTTGATGTCATGGAGAATATTGATGTGCCGTCCGGTATGGGAGACTACACCATAACCTTGACGCGGGATGAAACCGAAAATTATCTTAAAATTGAGGATGCACTTTCCTTTGACTGTGACCGCTATGAATGCACACCGGCGGAAGTGGCAGAGCGATTTGCGGACAGCCCCATTGTCCGCCTCTGCAACGCCATCATTCCCGCCACGCTTGGGCAGGAGGATTTAGAAGAGGTCTTCACATGGGCAAGGTTTTTCAACGAGACTGGCATTTCTGCAAAGCTGATGAATCATCCTCTGACCAAGCTCTGTGAAAAGCTGTTCGACGAACACCGTCTGATGGACTTCCATCGCTGCGTCTTGGATGTGGACTATCGAAAGCTGCTCCTAAATGAACTGGCTCATAACTAAGACACGGAAAAACGCCCCCGACACTGTGCCAGACGCACAGTGCCGGGGGCGTTCCCGTTTCCAGCGATTTAATTTTCTCCCGGCAAGGGACTGTTCATAAGGTGGCACTTTTCATTTTGCGAAGCCGTGAAAACTCAGTGCATTCCGTGGAAAAGCTCACGGGACAGCATAAGCCGTACACGTTTCCAATAATCACCGAGTAGTGCAATGTGTATTCACTATCGGGAAATACTTCACGGTTTTCACAACGCTTGATTCAGGAGTGGGATTTTTGCCTTATTCCCGCGTGACATCAAGGGCAACCGGATTGATGACGATGATGGTCTTGCCCTTTTTGTGGGCATATCTCACGGTATTCCCGGTACCGCTGGGGCATCCATTCCATACTGCGAGAATATAATCGGCGTGATCGACCATGTACCGATTTCTCTTGTCCATGCAGTCCGGCGTGTACTCCCGTTGCAGCATGGTCTCCTTGTCACACTTTGCCGCGATATTATAATACCGTTCCCGTGAAGCCACAGACCATTTGATCGCTTGTGTCTCACAAGGGATTGCGCTTTCCAGAGTAATGTGAGGGTATTTTGATTTCAAATCGAGTACAATTTCCGCAGCGAACATATCGACGCCAAGAGCCATGCCGGTAATAAAATGCGTGACGCCCTCGTTCTCGATGAGTGCTACAATCTGATCCCGCATAACAGATTTCAAAGAAGTACAACGCTTATCGGATTCATCAAAGCCGAACGGAAGACTCTGCGGTCTATGACCGGTAAACGCACAAGTCTTGCCTTGAACGGATTGCTTTTCAGATTTTTGAGCAGACTTTCTAAACTCAATAATGCGCGACATGACACCCCTTCTTTCACTCTTTTGGTAGGTAACTCCATTCTATCACCCTCATCACGGACAGTCAATGCAATGTCGTTAGTAAAATCAACGACGATGTACCGTGGATAATGACACCGCCGTTAGGTACACTAAATGCAAAGGTGGTGAGGCTATGCGAGAGAAGAAGGACATCAATATTGAAATCGGCGGCAATATTCAAGTGGCAAGAGAACAGGCGGGCTATACGCAGGACACGCTCTCAGAAATGCTTGGCATGACGCCGAATCACCTGAGTGCTATTGAGCGTGGTGCTTCCGGTATCTCTCTTGAAGCCTTGCAGCGCCTTTGCCGTTTGCTCGGCGTCAGTGCGGACCGAATTATTTTTGGGACTGATGATCCAGAAGTGGAAGCCCTTGCGCTTGCCAGACGCATTTCGGATATAAAGCCGGAATACCGGCAACAGGTTCAAGAGCTGCTGTCCGCTATTTTGAATATGTCATAAAAAAAGAGCCTCTGCCGACGCCCAAAACGGGCATCGACAGAGGCTCTTGGTTCGTTTTCCGGGCATTCAAACAAGTGCCGAAATCGACACTTATTTCCGCGCTAAGGATGAAACCACGCAGGGAATACAATCACTTAGGTTGGTCAATTTGCGCCGCTCTGAGGCTTGCAATCACAGGCTTTTTCGACCCCTAACTGTCTACACCGCGATGCCTTGCGGGAAAAGTGCGGACAGGCGATGAGATCCGCACGGAAGCTCTGCTTGCAGCTATGGACGCAGCGGACGCAGAAGCGGTTATACTTCCGGCGTCCGCTGTCCCCGATGAAGAATGACCACTCCTGCCGCCATTTCTTACTTCTGCTCACAGTTCAATCTCTCCTTTGTGCTTTTTGGGAGGGCAGCATTCCTTCTGCTTTTCAGCCTTTGCAGACTTGAGCCTGTCCATGATGGAGGACTTTTCGCCCCTTTCGGGGGCTTTGACTTCTGCGGTCTTGTCCTCCTTCGGACCGTTGTTGATGATCCCATCAATCATGCCGTAGTCATCCTCCATCGACATCTCCGCTGCCTTGAGGTAGTTTTCCTTCTCAAGAGCCACCATCCAGCTTTCCTTGCTGATACCGAGCATTCCGCCCTTTGCCGCATGGTCGGCAATCTCCTTGGCATCTACGCACAAGCCCTCGGTGTTATCGGAATAGAGACGGTAAACCTCGCATCCCTTCTCCAAAGCCTTCTCAGCCGCCTCCTGACCGGCGGGAAGAACGCCAGCCCATGCGTAGCCGTAGTCCTTCATATCCTGAACAGAGAGCGCGGGATCAGGCATTTCCGACACTTCCTTGACCTCAAGGTCGAGAAGGCGGAGCGTGTCATCGTCAAAGCCGTTGTAGACATCATCAAGGACGAGCTTACCGCGCTCATCGACGATGATGCAAGCCGCCTCATCGCCGTAGGTATCATGCTCCATCAGATAAAAGCTGCGACCGCCGACTTCGTGCTGGTCAATGGTGTGCCACGTCCCGATGTGACCGGCAACCGTCAGACCGGAGGTGTCGGCATTCATCTCAAAGTCCTTCTGCTCGACGCTTTCCTGCTTCTGCTGTTCCTTCGAGATCATGGGGATCGCCACAATCTTATCGCCCAGCTTTGCAAACTGCTCCGGCACCTTGAAGTGGTCAGAGAACTTCTGCATCTGCTCTACGGTCAGAGAGCCGAAGCTGTCATCCGTCAAGCCGACTACCATGAATGTTCCGGCAACAATGTCGTAGATGTCACCGTCCTCATCACGCAGAGCGCGGTTCAGGGGCAGACCTTCCAGCTTGCCTTCCTCGTTGCAGACTAAGGCAACCGGGTCTTCGTAGGGATAAATTGCCTCGATGCAGCCGCCGACCTCATGCTGCAAGGACTCCAGCCCGGAGTCAATCTCCTTCACATAAGGCTCCTTTCCCGGCTCAACGACGAGAACGGCGATGGTGCTGTCACGCTCGGCGTCTTCCCCTGAGCCGGTGATTCGGTATTCGTCGGGAATATCGTCCAGCTCACCGTTAAACTGTCTGTCCCAGCGTTCGCTTGCGACGCGGACATAGCCTTCATCGGTGAAGCGTCCCTGTTCATCATAAGCGATGTCGTGACCATAGCGTTCATAGTCGATGTAGTCTGCCAGAGGACCGAGATCCTTTTCGGAGTAGATACCGGCTTCGTTGGCATAGTAATAGCCGAGGTCATATTCGTCGTTGATACCGGGCATGATGTCGTAGCAGTCCAGATTGAACGTCAGGTTGATGAGATCGTCGATGTCGCTGACCTCATCGCAGCCAGCCTCCATAACGGCAACGAGCTTTTCCTGATCGCTCAGGGAAAGCTCGTCAATCAAGGCGGCGAGGTAGTTGAGCTTATCAAGGCTCTCGTACTCGCCAAGCATCTTCTGGACGCCGTAGATCGGGCATTCGTAGTCGGTAATAAACCACTCTTCATAGGGCTGACCGAACTCATCCTGCTTGCCGATTCCGATGCGCTCAAAGACCTTCTGCATCTCTTCTTCGGTGGTGGGCAGCTTCACCCACTCACCGACCAGCATACCCTCATTGTACTTGCCAAGGTTCGTGACGAAGGCTTCAAAATTGCCGTCTAATACGGGCATAGGCATCCTCCTTTCAGTCATCCATCATGCCGTCCGGCATGATATACAGTTCCTCAAACTCCGTGTCCGTCATGGCTTCGAGTTTCCGGATGGTCTTATACATCAGCTCTGCGATCTCGCCGTCCATGTCGTTCAGGGTGACGCCCTTCATATCGTCGATCAGCCGCTTGCGGCTGGACGTATTGAAGCAGCACATCAGGTTGATTTCTTCCACGGTAAAATTCTTCATATCAGAGTTCCATATCCTTTCCTTTGTTTTTCTGCGGCTTCGGTGTGTGGGACGGCTGGGCTTTCTGCGCGGATTTCAGCTTGTCACGGATGGATTCACGGGCAGCGGACTTCTTCGGAATGGTGTCGTAGACGGCAGTCCCGGCATCCTCCACATAGGAGCGGATATATTGGATGCTTTCCGAAAGGCGAATGGGGCGGTTCTTGTCCTCGATATTCGTCAGCCGGACTTCATCGGCGGCAAAATCAACCGCGTCGATTATGCACTTGATCCCATCCACATTCAGCGTCGCACCGACAGGAATGTAATCTGCGGCTTTGAGTTCCTTGAAGGTCTCGCCGTCCTTGCTGAGAAAGACATCCGCGCCGGACTGCCAGAGCTTCTTTGATGCTGCTACCCACGCAGCTTCACGGAAGCCAGTGACCGGCACGGAAGGCTTGCCGCGCACCTTCTTCTCAAGGAGCTTTGTGCCGAGCAAGGGCGCAGCTTTTTCCGCGTCCTTGCCGTACAGCTCAAAATAGCCGTTCTGAGCAAAGCAAACCAGCGCGTCCGGATGCGCCTTTTTGACTGCCTCGTACTTGCGGAGTTCTGCAACGGGCAAAGGGGCAAGCACCTCTGTCCTCTCTGCCTCCGGCAGTCTGTCACGGCGGGTTTTCTGCTTGGACAGCACTTCTGCCAGCGCCTCCGCGTCCTTCGGGAGCGTCTGGTGGGTTTTGACGCCGCCATGCTCACCGACCAGAGCCATTGCTGCATCGAAGCTGCTGCGGCAGGGGGCGTCCAGCACAAAGCCGTCTGCGAAGGTCAGCCGGTCATGATCCGGCGCAACCGAGTTCTGCGCCACATTTGCCGCCTGTTCCCGGTAGTTGATCTCAAAGACATCCCCGAACACCTTGCCGCGCTTGACGGCTTTTGGGACGATGACGCGGGCAATGCACTCGTCGTAGGTCTGTTCCGCATAGAAACGGAAGGTGTTGTGATCTCGCGTTCCCTGAATAAAGACCTGATTTTCATTGAGGCAGTGCGTTCCATGCGGACGGCAGAACCACATCAGTGTTTTGTCTTCGGGATTCCGGCTTTCGGCGGCGCGGCGGATGATGCACTTGTCGATGTCGAAGTCTTCCTTGTAGCTGTCAACATAACTGTCCACGAGCTTCTGCAGCTCCGCAACGATGTCAACATCTGTGTATTTCTTCATGCGTCTCCTTTCTCACAACTCCATGTCGTGCGTTTTGGATTTGACCGGAGACTTCTTCTCCGGCTGCTGTTTCGCAGCAGCTTTTAGCTGATCGCGGATAGAGGGCTTTTCCTGCTTCTGCTCCTGCTTGACGTATTCCAGTGTCGGCATCAGCTCACGGTAACAGCCCTGTGTTTTCCGCGCCGCATGACGGCGATGGATTTTGAACAGCGGCTCACCATTCTGCGTGACCGTGTTGCCCTCGATTTTGACGCCGTTCCGCGCCAGCAGATTGAAGGAGTGGTTAGAGGCGCGATAGGACGCCCGCATACCGTCGTTGTGATAGGCAATCTGCCCCTTGAGCGTGTCCATGACGGCGGCTTTGATCTCCTTCTCTTCGGCAGTCAGGCGGTGTGCTTTCGGTGCTTTTGCTGCTTCCTCCGGCAAGGGCGCAAAGGGGGACTTGACCTCAACGGTTTTTACCTCAATAGAGGTAATCTCATCGTTCTCCCACGCAACAACCTCCGGGTCTCTTTCCCCTGTTTTCTCAGAAGCGACTTCCTTCTTAGGTTCGGTCTGCTGACGGAACGCATCCACGAAAAGTGCCGTCAGTCCGGGATTGGGTTTATCCACAAGGAAGCGGGAGGCATTCTCCGGGCAGACCTCAACGCTCTTCGCCCACTCCTTGAGGGGCTGCGGAATGCGCCCGTCAAAGTCTTTCTGCTGAATGGTGTTTGCAAGGACATACCGGACGCGCTCCGGAGAGAACTGCTCAAGGACGCTTTTCACAGCAGCTTCCGCATTCAGGCGGTTATCACCGTAGTTGGAGCTGATCGCCGCTTCAATCGCACGGCGGCATTCCACGTTTGCGGCGAGAGAAGCACGATATGACTCCAGCTCACCGGCTTCATAGGCATAATTCGCCGTCTCGCGGTAAATGGGGACTTCCGGCTTTCCCTCCGGAACAGCTTCCTTTACGGGAGCTTCGGCTTCCTTCTCTGCGGACTGCGCTTTTTCTGCCAGCAGCACCTTGAGCTTGGCGTCAATGCCCTCGATCATCTCAGCCGCCGTCTTGCGGATGGTGTCCAAAGAGCTTTTCAGCTCCTTGGTTTCCTTGCCGGAAGACCAACCGGCGATGTAGCCGAAGGAGTAGTCCGAGGTTTCAATGCCGTAACGCTGACAAACCGTGTAGGCTACGCTTTCTGCCTCAACCTCCTTGGTGTGACGATCCTTCTTGTCTTCGGGGGCGGTTTTCTCGTCAGGCTTGAAGGCGTGGAGCTTGGCGTGAGCGATCTCATGAATGGCGGTTTTGACCGTCTGGATTTCACTCATACCCTCCTGAATGGCGATGCGGCTTTCAATCGGAGAGAAGAATCCCTTTGCACCGCCCGGAATATCTTCAAAGGAAATGGGGACGGGAGATTCCTGCTTGAGCGCATCGAAGAACGCCTCGTAGTTCTCGACGGTGCCTTTCAGCTCATCGACGATGATGTCCGGAAGCTCCTTGCCGTCCGTCTGGGAAACATCAAAGACGCTCACCACCTTGAAGGCAGGACGCAGAACCTCGACCGTCTCCGTGACAGCCTTTCCGTCTGTGCCAATCACCGGCTTCTGCGTCAAAGGGTCAATCTTCTCGCGCTCTTCCTGCGCCTTGTACGGCGCGGGCGCAAGAATCTTGATCCCTTTTTCACCCTTCATGACCTGACGGTCAAAGTTACGCTGCCACGAGGTATAACCGGCAACATAGGTTGCCTCCGGCTTCTGCATCGCAATGAGCAGCGTGTTGTTGAAGGAGTAGTTGTAGAACTTGGACATCGTGCGGAGATATTCCTTGAACCGCTCGGATTCAAAAAGCTCCTTGATGCCCTGTTCCAGCTTGTCCGTAATTTCGCGGACTTGCTGTGCATTTCTGTTTTCAGCCATCTCAAACCTCCATTTCGTATTTGCTTCGGGGAGAAGAAAACCCCGTCTGGGATTTGCTCAATAAACGAGCCTTTACCTCAGACGGGGTTTCTCTGCGTGTCAGCCGACGATGAAAGATGTTATCCTCCTTCTCCCATTCAATCAGCCGGTCAAACAGCTCCGGGTGTTTTGTAATCATGTGCAACAGCTCTTCGTCGCTTGCGTTGGGACAGAACCAGCAGCCGTTTCTCCGGCAGTGAGTGTAGATTGGGGAAAGCAGCCCGTGTTCCTGACAGAGCTTGTAGGCGTCAACCTCGGTCATGCCGTACTTGGCAAGCAGACTGGCCTTCTTCACGCCGTCCAGACGCGCAAGGCGTTTGGGTTCATCCTCCGCGATGCCGACATAGCTCACGGTGTCCGGAGAAAGCGCGGCATTGTACTTTCGGACGGGCGGGATTTTGCAGTCCCGATTGACCGCGCACATCCCGGCCCACGCAAAACCGCGAACCTCGCCCTTGTGCGGTCCGCGGGTGATGACATGATGGAACACCTCATCGTATGTCTTGTCCGCATGGAGAATGGTGAACTTGATGCCCAGCTCCTTTTCGCAGAAGGGCTTGAGCCGGTCATAAATGAAGTCCCGGTGTTCCGGGACTTCGCCGCTTGTGTTTTTGTCGAACATGACCTCACTGAAAACCGCCTCGTCAAGCGGCTCATTGTGCTGTGCAGCCAGCAGGAGCGTCGCTACGCTGTCTTTGCCTCCGCTGCATGAAGCAACATACTTTGGGCGGGTCATCGATCAAACTCCATCTTGAAGCTGACGTATTTGCCGCCGCTGTCATCCAGACGGATCACTGCATCGTAGAGCTGAGGCTTCTTCGGCGTGTAAAGCCCAGTCACTCGGCACCAGCCCTTGTCCAGCAGCTCCTTTGCAATCCTCTTGGTCAGCTTCTTTTTCTTGCCGGAAAAGAACTTATTGTCTTCCCACAGGCAGAAGGAGCAAGCCTTGTTCGAGCAGTAGAAATTGCCCTTGCCGACATAGACCGGAGAGCCGCAGCGGGGGCATTTGCCGATTTCCTCCTTGCCCGTGCCGAAACGCTGGGCTTCGGCATCGGAGAGAAACGGATAGGCTTTCACGAGATCGCCGGTCATCCGGACAATGCCGCTTAGGAAAGCGTCCGCATCTGCCTTGCCGCGTTCAATCTCCATGAGCGTGTTTTCCCATTCCGCCGTCATTGCGGGAGAAGTGATCTGTTCCGGCAGGACGCAGACAAGGTTGCAGCCGTCCTTCGTGGGAATGAGGGATTTGCCTTTACGCTCTGCAAAGCCGGATTTCACCAGCTTTTCAATGATACCGGCACGGGTCGCGGGTGTTCCGAGACCTTTCTTCTCGGTGTCATCGTCGAACTGATCGTTTCCGGCGGTCTCCATCGCAGACAGAAGCGTGTCTTCCGTGTACTGCTTTGGGGGCGTCGTGAAGTGTTCGGTGACGCTGGCGGACACACCATCCAGAACATCGCCCTCATGGACTTCGGGCAGGGACTTTATGGGTTCGTCCTTTTCCTTCGTCTTGAGGGAGGACTTGAACAGCTCTTCGATGGCTTTCCATCCGTTTTGAACGACGGTCTTCCCCTTGGTTTTGAACTCGTAGCCCTCGCAGGAGAGCGAGATCTGCGTTTCTGCGTAGGTGTGCTTCTCGCCGGTCGCACACAGAAGGCGCATCCCGATAAGATTGAGGATTTTCTGCTCCGACTGAGGAAGCGCCGAAACATCCTGCTTTTCAAGCTGGACGGTCGGGAGAATGGCATGGTGATCTGTGACCTTGCTGTTGTCGGTTACGCGGGCAATGTCCGGAGTAACCGAAACGCCGGAGAAAAGCGGAAGCTGGCGGCAGACAATAGAAATGACCTGACGGGCGGTGTCCTCCATATCATCCGTAATAAACTGGCTGTCCGTGCGCGGATAGGTCAGGAGCTTCTTTTCGTAGAGTGTTTGTACGAGATCGAGCGTCTGCTGGGCGGTGAAGCCGTAGTAGCGGTTAGCCTCGCGCTGCAAGGTAGTCAGATCATAGAGCTTCGGAGGATTGACGGTTTTCGTCTCCCGCTTGAGAGAAGAAACGACGGTTTGCTTTTTCTCGCAAGCCGCCGCAATTCTTTTTGCTTCCTCTTCGGTTTTGACCTTTTCCAGATCGGCGGTCAGATCGCCCTTGCCGACGTGGACGTTGAAATACTTCTCCTTCTGGAAGGTTGAGATTTTCCCGTCACGCTCCACCAGCATTGCAAGGGTCGGCGTCTGGACGCGCCCGACCACCAGCTTCTTATGATAGAGCGTGGTGAAAAGGCGGGTGCCGTTGATGCCGACAATCCAGTCTGCCTTCGAGCGGCTGAGTGCCGCTTCATAGAGACGGTCATATTCCTTGCCGTCCCGGAGATGGTTGAAGCCTTCGCGGATGGCGGAGTCCTCCAACGAGCTGATCCACAGACGCTTGAAGGGCTTGGTGCATCCGGCTTTGTTGTAGACCAGCCGGAAGATCAACTCACCCTCGCGTCCTGCATCGGTTGCGCAGACCAGCTCGGTGACGCGCTTGTCCTTCATAAGAGCGGACAGCACCTTGAACTGCTGTGCTTTGTCCTTTGTGACCTCGAACATCCAGTTTTCCGGAACAATGGGCAGATCGTCATACCGCCACTTGGCATACCGCTCATCGTAGGAGCTGGCGTCTGCCAGCTCCACCAAATGACCGAAGCACCACGAAACGATGTAGTTGCCGCCCTCCATGTAGCCGTCCTTGCGGGACGTCGCGCCCAACACCTTTGCGATGGACTGGGCGACGCTGGGTTTTTCAGCAATGACTAAGATCAATCTTCATCACCTTCCGTTTCGGCATCCTCCGCAATCTGCGGCTCATCATCCTCGTTGATGTACGGCTCTTCCTCGTAGCCTTCATCATCAAAGAAGTCCATATCCTCATCCTTGGGCTTTCTGCCCTTGACGAACTTGATGTAGTAATAAGCTGCACCCGCAGCACCGGCAAGGGCAAAGATGACGAGGATCATGCCGACGTTGGACTTCTTTTCGGGTTTAGGGGCGGGAGCATCGGTTTCTGCATCCTTATCCGGCTCAGGTGTAGCGGGGGCTGTGCCGGTGCATTCGCTCATGTTGGTCTTGCAGACCGGGCAGTCGGTGTTGACCTGACCGGCAGCGCATTTTTCCTTGCAGTTACAGGTAGTCAGAGCCGCCGCAGTATCATCATCCAGCAGCGCAAGCAGGTCGCTCTCATCGACCATGTTGAGGAAGTACGTCTGATACTGTTCCTCGTCCTCATTGATGGGTGCATCGTAGTCGATGACAACGAAAAAGGTATTGCCGTTCTTCGTCTGGACTGTGATGAACTGCTTGTTGGTTGCCTTGTCATAGAGCAAGTCGCGGGTGTAGGCGTTGCCCTCATCGTCAATCTGCTCACCCTTCGGCTTTTCCGGCGTGGGAGCGACTGCGGGCTGCTGTTCGGGCTGAGTTGCCTCCGTGACGGGAAGGTCCTGTTCGGTATCATCGGCGTAGGCAAACGCCGTGACCGAGAAGCAAGACAGAACCATGACGCAGACCGCAAGGACGGTCAGAAAACGAAACTTCTTACGCATTGTCGATTACCTCCGTATTTTCAGCGGGCTTGGTGCCGCCCTTCATGGAAGACAGGAACACCATGATCTGATCCTTGTCCATCACCATAGAGCGCACGGTATTGATGATTTCAAGGTTTTCCAGCTCTGTCTTCTTGTCGTACAGCTCCTTGAGCTGACCTTCGATTTCGGATTTCTTCTTTTCAGCCTTCTCAATGTCGGAGAGGACTTTCTGATACTTGGGATTCATGAAATAACTCCTTTCTTTTAATAGGCGGGTCTTCCGAAGGCGTAGAAATGCTGCTGCCAATAGGAAGAGTTGATGGATGTGTACTGAATGGGATCGCCGCAGTGGATCATGACACCATCCCCAACGTAGATGCCGACGTGGGACACGCCGGGGGTGTCATACGTCCCGACGAAAAAGATAAGATCACCGGGCTTGGCATTCGCCTTTGAAACCGGCGTACAGACGTTGTAAAGCCCCTGTGCGCCGAGCCTCCCGGTATTGACAAGCCCGCTGTTTGTGAGAACGTAGCTCACAAAACCGGAGCAGTCAAAGGATGTGTCGGGATTGGAGCCGCCCCACACATACGGATAGCCGAGATACTTTTCCGCCTCGGTAATCAGCGTTGCAAACTTCTCGTCGTTCAGGTATTCCGGGTTGACATCGTAGTCGGCGGGAGGATTTGTGATGTACTTGTCCACATAGGGGGAGTCACCGAACAGATCCTCACGGTTGCCCAACACCGACATATACGTTGCGTACATGGAAAGTTGTTCCTGAGACATGATGTAGACCGGGACATGGGAGAGATTGAAGTTTTCGAGCTTCACGTTGCAGATGTAGTAGTCATACGGGACGCGGTAGGTTTCCGTGTGCGTATTGCCGTCTGCATCCGTCCATGTGTCGGTCTCCGTGCGGTATCTGGTTTCGACGATGACCTCTTCTGTGAGGATATACTGCTTTTCAAACAGCATTTGGAGCGTACCCTGCACCTCATCCAGCGTAAACTCGCCCTCGTGGAGAGCCGAGAGAATGGAGATCAGCACATAGGGGTCATGCTCAATATCGTCCAGATCGAAGTGGTATTCATCGTAGCTGTGAGTGCTTTCGTAGGTGTCGAGATAGCGTTGCAGCTCTTGCTCCATTTGGCAATACTGCGCCTCCGCGCCCAGCATCGCATCATCCTCGCTGAGATAGGAGGAAGCGATAACCGACGAGCCGGTAGAGGTGAGCATCGAACACGAGCTGATTCCGGCACCGAGCAACACGAGAAGGGCAATTCCGACGCCGATCCAGATGAAGACCTTCTTGTTCTTCTCAAAGAACTCCTTGATCTTGTCGGACGCCTTCTCACCGAGCCTCTTGCCGGTATTCTTTGTGGCAGTCCCGGCAGTCTGAGAACCGGCATTTCGAGCGGCAGCATATTCCTTCTTGATGCTCTGCTTCTGGTAGTGCTTGTTCATGTTCTGCTTCTTCATCTCAGGATGCTCCTGCTGATTTCTCTCATATTGGAGCTTCGCATCAGCAGCATCCGCCTTGTGTTCCAGCTTAGAGACCTTCTCATAAGGCTTGTTGACGCTGCTTTCCCGATGATGACGGAAATGCCTCGCAGCGGTCTCAGCGGCAATCTCTGTTTTATGCGCCGCCTCAACCGCCGAGTTTTCCTGTTCGACCTCATGGATTTTGCCGTGAATGCCGGAAGCGAGGGTGTCACCGACCTTGCGGACGTTATTCTCTGCCTCAAATTGCAGCTTTCCTTTGCCCTTCGGCTTTTTCAGCTCATCCTCAAAATGAAGGCGGGTTTTGCCTTTGCCGGTCTCTTCGTCAAAGACGCGCTCTTTCTTGAGAACCTTGTGCGTGGGCAGCTTCTCACGGGCAGTGTCCAGTCGCTCATGTGCCTTCTCGGACTTCCTTTCGAGCTTCTGCATCCGCTTCGTGGGCGGGACGGCATCGTCCGAGACCGGCTTTGCGGAGGAAGTCTCTGCCGCTTGGGAGAGAACGGCATCCGCATCCACTGCCTCCACTGCCGAGGTTTTGCGCAGCTTGTGTGTGACAACCGTTTCAGCAATCACCGTGCCGGTATGAGAAGAAACGCCGTGCTGCTCTAAAGTTGGAGGCTTGAACGGCGTCTCTGACACGGGAAGCGGTTCGGGTACATTCAGGGGTGGATTTTCTGCCCTTTTCTCTTCTGTGACGGACGTTTCCGAGGGCGGCTGTGTGTCGTTATCCTCGGCGTGTTCCACCTGAAACTGACGCTGCTGACGGCGCATCTGCACCTTTTTCTGTTCCTCCGCAGAAAGAGCTTCGGAAGGCTCGGCTGTCTCAGCGGGCTTGACCAGCTCCGCATCTTCCAGCCGCCTTGACACACGCTGCTCGGTGCCAGCCGTCAGGTTTTCCTCAACCGCGCCCTCCCGCGTCATCCGCACGACTACCTTGTCACGGGCTTTAAGTTCCGGTTCCTTGGACATCAGATTTCACCTCCAATCCGCTTGTAGGCAAGCTCGGTGTATTCAGGGTTCAGCTCTATGCCCACGAAATGACGCCCCATCTGTGAGGCAACCATGCCGGTTGTGCCGCTTCCCATGAACGGGTCAAGCACAATGCCGCCTTCGGGACAACCGGCGAGAAGACAGGTTTCAACCAGCTTCGGAGGGTAGGCGGCGTAATGACCGCCCTTGAAGGGAACGGTGTTGATCTTCCAGACATCGCGCTTATTGCGGAGCGGATTGATGTCTGCGTCCTTGATCTCACCATGCTCACGCGGGCGGTTGATGGACTGCGGCTGAGGCTGACCGGGAACAGGCTTGCCGTACTTGTTGCCGCCCTTCATGCCGCGCTTGAGGCGTTCTGCCGTTGCGGGGGCAATCGGCTCGGAGATTGCCTTGTAGTCAAAGAAATACTTCTTGGACTTTGAGAACAGGAAAATATGCTCATAGCAGCGGGCGCAGCGGTCTTTGACGCTCTCCGGCATGGGGTTATCCTTCATCCAGATGATGTCGTTGCGCAGATACCAGCCGGTATCGCGGAGGGCAAAAGCCAGCATCCACGGAATGCCGATCATGTCCTTCGGCTTGCAGCCCTCAACCTTGTTGTTGAGAGCCACAGCCTGACCGTTTCTGCCGGTGGGGTTCTTCGGGTCAATAAAATCACCCTGATTGCCTTTCCCGGCGTAGGTGTCCGAGATGTTCAGCCAGAGCGTTCCATCCGGACGCAAAACGCGCCTGACTTCGGTAAACACTTCCGTCAGGCGCGAGATATATTCCTTCGGCGTTGTCTCTCTGCCGATCTGAGCCTCCATACCGTAATCACGGAGCGCGTAGTACGGAGGGGACGTCACACAGCAATGAACGCTGTCATCGGGCAGGGCTTTCAGGATTTCAAGGCAATCGCCGGTATGAATGATGTCAAGTTGTATGGTGGTGTGCCTCCTGTTCTGTTGGATTTGTGTTTCCATTGAAATGTTGGCTGTAAAACCCGACAACATTTCAATGGGCATCAGTCGGAGTAATACTCGCCCGGCTCATAGTCCTCATCTTCCATGAAGTCCTCATCGAGATCGTCAATCTCGTCCGCCCAACGGTCGAAGATTTCCTCTGCTTCCTTCGCCGCCTCACGATAGAGGTTCAGGCGGTTCTTCTCAAAGGCGGCAAAGGCGGGGATGAACTTGCCGAACTCACGGATTGCCTTCACATCCTGCGTGCGCATATCTGCGACGCACTGAATGATTTCGGACATCGTGAGCAGATCGTCGATCATCAGCTCATACTCGCCCTTGGGGATAGATACGGTTTCATCATCACCCGCGTCAGCGAAAGGGGTATTCTCATCGTTGTTGCTACACTCAGAAACATCAACATTGAAGTAAAAGCCGATCATATCCACGGCTACTTTGGTCATAATCTGACGCGCTTCCTTGACCTTTTCGTCGATGTCCTCCCTCACATGGAGGTAGGCGCGGTGATGCTTCTTGAGGTCGCTTTCCAGTCGGATCAGATCGGTCAGCTCCCACAGAGCCTTAAACAGCGCGGAGGTGTTCTCTCCGTATTCGATAGCGTCCGCGTAGGGAATGGTAATCATCTTGTTGTTCATGTTCAAAAATCCTCCTTAGTTCTGTACGGTTTCTTCGGGTTTGGTGGTCATGATGCGGTAAAGCTGGGTGTCCTTCGGGAAATCGTCCTTGAAGGGAACGATGGTTGAGCCGTAGAAGATCAGCCCCTCACCGGCATTGGAATTGGTGATGTAGTTCTGCTGGCTGGGCGAGATGTTCAGCGCCTTCGAGAGAATCTGCCGGTCTCCGGACGCCTGATTCAGAAGGTAGACAAAATCCGAGTTTTCAAAGATGTTCTCCACCTCGCGGGACGCAAGCAGATCCTTGACGTTCTGCGTGATTCCGGTCGGGATGCCGCCCCATTTTCTGAAACGCTTCCAGATTTCAACGCTGTACGCGGCGGTCTGTTCCTCTTTCAGCAAAAGGTGGAACTCGTCCATGTAGTAGCGCGTTGCCTTGTGCTGGGCGCGGTTGATGGTAACTCTGTTCCACACCTGATCCTGCACGATCAGCATACCGAGCTTTTTGAGCTGCTTGCCGAGTTCGCGGATGTCATAGCAGACGAAGCGGTTGTTGACATCCACATTCGTTCTGTGATTGAAGACGTTCAGAGAGCCGTGAACATAGATTTCAAGGGCAGTTGCGATGCGCTGTGCCTCCGGCTCCTTCTGATTTCTCAGAATGTTGTAGAGGTCTTCGAGGATCGGCATTTTCTCCGGCTTGGGGTCTGCAAGAAACTCCTGATAGACCATGCGGACGCTGCGGTCGATGATGGTTTTCTCCACCGGCTGCAAGCCGTCCTTGCCGCCGACAATCAGCTCACACATGGAGAGGATGAAGTCGGATTTCAGCGTCAGCGGGTTTTCCTCTTCGGAGTAGTTCGTGTTGATGTCCAGCGGATTGATGTAATCCGTGCTGACCGGCGAAATGCGGATGACCTGACCACCGAGCTTCTGCACGAGGGGAAAATACTCGGCTTCGGGGTCGCAGACGATGATGTCATCCTCCGTGATGAGGAAGGCGTTCGTCATTTCACGCTTTGCGGAGAAGGACTTACCGGAACCGGGCGTACCCAAGATCAGTCCGTTGGGGTTTTTGAGCTGCTTGCGGTCAACCATGATCATGTTGTTGGACAGCGCATTCAGCCCGTAGTAGAGAGCTTCGCCGCCCTGAAAAAGCTCCTGCGTGGTGAACGGCACGAAAACCGCTGTGCTGGAAGTGGTCAGTCCGCGCTCGATCTCCACCTGATTGACGCCGATAGGCAGAGAGGACATCAGCCCTTCCTCCTGCTGAAAGTCAAGACGCTTGAGCGCACAGTTATACTTTTGGGCAATGGCGGCGGTCTGGAACACCGCATTTTCGAGCTTCTGGCGATTGGTTGCCGTATTCATGATGAGGATGGTCACAAGAAACAGTCTCTCATTGCGAGTCTGGAGATCCTGCAACAGACGCTTCGCCTCACCGCCGAAGGTGGCGAGATCGGACGGGATGATGTCCATATCGTAGCCGGAGCGGACAGCCTTTTTCTGCTCTTCAATCTTCATCTTGTCGAGGTCGGTGATCTTCGACTTGATGCTCTTGATCGCCTTCGCCTGGTCAATCGTCCGGATATGAAAATTGACCGTGATGTTGCTGTCCATCTCAAGGAAGTCGGCAAGCATACGGTCATTGAGTTCCGGCGCGAGGATTTGCAGGAAGCTCACCGCGCCGATGGTTCTGCCCATCTTGAAACACTTGCCTTCACGGAAGTCAAAGGAAGTGGGCGAGATGAAGTCCTTCGTACTGAGTCCTGTCCGAGCAACCATGTCAAAGGAAAAGCGGAACGGCTCGTTGGTGTCCATGTTGAACACATCATGAAGCACTTTCAGCCGCTCGTAGCCGGACAGCGGCTCCGTCCTCACGCCGAGGGTTTTGAAGTTGTTGAGAATGTCGGTCTCAATGCGTTCGAGCTTCGGCTTTGCCGTGCGGAGGGAGTCTGCCTCAATGCCGAAGGTGATGTACTTCTTCTTGACCAGTCCGTTGTTGCCCTTGGTGAGCTGACTTTGCAGCATACCGGAATACTCAGAGCGGATGTCGTTGAAGGCGTCCTCCTGTGCCGGAATGTTGATGCGCTTGCGGAACTCATTGAGACTTGCCTTCTGATTGATGAAGGAGAGCTGGACGAAAATCGAGCTGTCGAAGTAGTTCAGAAAGTCGCACCAGTTCTCAAAGATGGCAGTTTTGTCCTCGTTCTGCGCAAGCTGGTAGTTGATGTCCTCAAAGGCGATGGACTTGGTATAGAGCCGGTTATTCACCTTGCAAATACCGTCGCGGCACATCTCCACATAGGGAATGGTCTGCTGGGCGGACTTGCGGACTTTCTTTGCCTTCCTGTCCTTTTTCTTCTGCATGACGATCCGCTTCTTTTCCTGAGCGGAAAGGGCGTCGCCGTAAACGACGCCGTTTTTGACCGTCATCTTAGGCTTTGCCTTTGCTGTGCTGTTGTTCAAGCTGCAATTCCTCCTGTTCTTTGATTTTCTGCTGAATCTCAGCGTAGAGATTGTTTGTGCGATAGGGACGCACCTTGTCCCGGATGAACATGGACTGTACGATGTGGTACAGATACTTTTCGGCGGGCTGACCGTCCTTCTCGTAAAGCGCGAAGAAGATAAACGGGAGCATGATAACCACCATCAGCATTGCCGCCGTAGACAAGTCGAGATGCGCCTTCGCCAGAAAGAAGATCGGGACACCGACTGCCGCAGCGATGGAAAAACAAATGAGCTGCCGCTTGGTCAGGTTGAACATGACCTTCGTTTTGACGCGGTTAAGATCCTTCGGGACCGGAACAAATGCCATTGACTGTTTCCTCCTTTCTAAGCTGCTTTTCATAGCGCAGCTTCATTTGTGCGGGATATTGATCCTCCTTCGGCTGACGCTTGCCCGTCCAGCGAAGCCCACCCGCTTTGCCTTGACAAATCCAGCCGGAAGCCCGAAGGCTTGCACCGTTTTCACTTTCCAGCGTGTAGGTGATGATGCGCTTATAGCCCATAGCCGCAGCAGCTCTTGCCGCCGCGCCGTAGAGAAAGCTGCAAGCGTTCTTCGCCCCGTTGGTGCATAGCCTTGTGACCTCCAATGTGAAGCCGTCATCCAGATACCGGCTGACGGGACGCCCGGCGATGATTACGCCGACCAGCTCACCGTCTGCTTCACAGCCGATGGAAAACTTGTGACCGGCAACCGGCTTGTGATGTCGGTGATACTTCCGGACATACTCGTTGGCGTCACGAAGAGAGATGGGTTTTAGCCGCAGCATGGTGTTTCCTCCATAGGAAGATGAGCCGTGCATTCGACCTCGTTGCCCCAAACATCCCAGCCTTCGGGAGACTGACGGGCAAAAAGCTCTACGCGGGGAATGTCTCCCATGAGCCGAACAATGCGTTCCCGCGCCTCATCCGGCTTTTTGGAATGCTCTTCGATGTGGCTGAGGATGACCTGACGCACACCGGCGTCAACTCGCTTCGGGTGTCCCTTCGTAGCAAGGATGCAGATTTCCGCGTTTGCCCTTGTCCAATACCCCATGCCGGTGAAGAGGTCATCGTTCCTGCGGTTTTGCTTCACCCATACAAAAGCCACGGTCTTATAAGAAAAGCCCCATGCCGTCAGCACTTCGAGTGCTTCACAGAGGCACGGGAACGTGATCCAGAGAAACAGAGCGCAGTCCTTAGCGGCAAGCTCACCGACCGGAAGCGCCTTGATGTCTTCAATGCACATTGTCGGGTAGTGGCTTTCCGCCGACCGTCCCTGTCCCTTCTTGGAGTAAGTCCGATACGCCCAAGGGGGATCGGCGTAGATGATGCTGTACTTCTTCATGCTGCCGACCTCCTTAGTGCGCATGGAAAATGGATTTTGCGAGGCTTCCGGTCTTGAACAGCGAGAAGCACAGAATGACCGTGTACGCTGCCACAGAGAACAGAGCCGAATGAATGTTGTCTGCGATGATCATGCCGTTGATCAGCACCGCATAGATGCCGACACAGACCATGATGAGGAAGCCCTGAAATGCCAGAGCGAACAAGCCTTTCAGATAGTTCGTGCCGATGCTGCCCCATTCGCGGTTGCTCATGGTTGCAATAGGAATAGGCGCAATGCTCACGGTGCAGTAAATCTCAATCATGCGCCCGTAGAGGATGACCGTAATGAGGATTGCCATGATTTTGAGGCACAAGCTGATCAGGAGCGTTTCTATCGACAGTCCGAGCAGTTCTCCGACGCCCATGTTCTCCATGCCGGTACGCATCTGCGCAATCGTCGCGTCAATGTCAATGCTCGTGTTGCCGTGGATTACTCCGGCTGCACCGGAAACCACGTTCTGCCCGATGTCGAATACTGCCATCACGATGTCAAACGTATGCGTCACGAGGTAGATCGCCACAGCCGCCTTGAAAAACCACTTGAAGAACATCCAAGTGTCCATGTCGTGAAGGTTGTTTTTCTCGGTGATCATGGAAATCAGCTCGTAGCACAAAACGAAGGTGATGATGATACCAGCGATGGGGACTATCACGTTTTCGGATAGTCCCCGGATCATCTGGTACACGCCGCCGTTCCAGCCGGACGGTGTTTGCCCAACTTCGGCGGCAATCGTTCCTACCTTCTCGTTGACATCGGTGAACATATTGGTCAGGTTGCTCTCGATCCATCCGATCAGCATATCCTTGAGAGCTTGTTCGATCTTTTCTAAAATGCTGCCCAATATTTCACCACCCTTCGGTTAAGCTGGGCTTGCCGTGGATTAGCCGAACAAACCGGAGAGCAGGGGGATGAGGGTCGTGCCGATCAGAACCACACCGCCGCCAGCCATGAGCTGCTTGATGCCCTGAGACTTAGCGCCGGGGTTGTCGTTGCCGTAGCCTTCCATGAGGTTGACAACACCCCACACCGCAAGACCCGCACCGAGGGCGATAACAAGCGTCTGGAGAACCGTAACTGCCTGATTGATAAATGCCATACTTGAATTTCCTCCTTAAATCGTTGGTGAATTGTGAAGGGCGAGTGCCTTTTCCAGCACCCGCCCCGATGGTTACTTCTGCGCGGCTGCCGGATTAACCGAACAGACCGGAGAGCAGAGGGATGAGGGTCGTGCCGATCAGCACCACACCACCGCCAGCCATGAGCTGCTTGATTCCCTGAGACTTGGCGCCGGGGTTGTCGTTGCCGTAGCCTTCCATGAGGTTGACAACACCCCACACAGCAAGACCCGCGCCGAGCGCGATAACGAGCGTCTGAAGAACCGTGACAGCCTGATTGATGAAAGCCATAGATTTTCCTCCTTGATTTGAAAAAGATTGGTTGTGTATTTTTGAAAATGGGCATAAAAAAAGAAGCCCCGTCGCTGTTCTGCTTTGGGAGCCATCAGGCTTTACCCACTGCGCAGTGCAGCGACGGGGCTTTAATCCGCTTCGACCTCGCCCATATCATAGAGGTCGAATGTGTCATCGGGCTTGACTACCAGCTTGTGCTGCCGGTATTTCTCGATGTCAAAGGCGTTCCGCTTGTCGTAGTCGGAGAGCTGCCGGTACTTTGGATGCTTCGTGATGTCGTATTTGTTACTGAGAAAAGGTCTCACGCCTCGAAGCTGCAAAATACACTTGGCTCCGTCCATGACGGCGATCTCATCCTGAGACATCAGTTCTTTGCCGGTTTTCTGATAGTTCAAGCCATAGGAGTTGTTGTTGGAACGGGTTTCTGAGGTGTTGTAAAGGTCGATTGTCTCCTTGCCCAGCACCTCGCTGATTTCCTTGAGAGTCGATTTTTCTTTTCCGCCGAGGAAAAGTGTGCAGTCGCAGTTGCCCGTGATGGTGTCCGCCGCATCCTTGTAGATGGTCTTGAGCTGAGACTGGGACTGCAAGATGATTGACGCCGAGATTTCCCGGCTTCGGATGGTGGCGATGAGCTTATCAAACTTCGGGATTTGACCGATGTTCGCAAACTCGTCAAGCAGACAGCGCACATGGACGGGAAGCCGCCCGTTGTAAGCGTCATCTGCTTTGTCGCAGAGAAGGTTGAAGAGCTGGGAATACATGATTGCCGCAACGAAGTTGAAGGTGTCATCGGTATCCGAAATGATGACGAACAGCGCCGTCTTTCGGTCTCCGATGGTGTCCAGCTCCATCTCGTCGTAGCTCATCAGCTCCCGCAGCTCTGCGATGTCGAAGGGCGCAAGCCTTGCACCGCAGGAAATTAAGATCGACTTAGCGGTCTTGCCAGCAGCCAGCTTGTATTTGCGGTATTGCTTGACCGCGAAGTGATCCGGGTCACGGGCTTCCAGCTCGTCGAACATGACATCCACTGGGTTCTTGAAGGTCTCATCGTCCTCTCTGGCTTCCGAGGCATTGATCATTTCGAGCAGGGTAGTAAAGTTTTTCTCGTGGTCGGGTGCTTCGTACCAGATGTAACCGATGAGGGCTGTGTAGTACAGCTTCTCCGCCTTCACCCAAAAATCTTCGCCGGATTTATCGCCATCTCCCTTCGTGTTGACGATGATCGTATTGACCAGCTTGAGGATGTCCTTCTCGCTGCGGATGTAGCTGAAAGGATTGTAGTGCATGGATTTCCGGAAATTGATGGTATTCAGCGACTTGATGACATAGCCGCCCTTTTCGAGCATCTTGCCGCACTCCACCAGTACCGTACCCTTCGGATCAGTGACAACGTATGAACTGTGCATCTGCATCAGATTTGGTTTTACAAAAAAGCGCGTCTTGCCTGAGCCGGAACCGCCGATGACAAGGATATTTTTGTTGCGGGCGTATTTCGGCTGCTTCGGGCGGCTGTTCATGGTCAGGAACTCCGTCTGCGTTAGAATGACGTTGTTCGAGAACTCCGGATCCGTGTACGGCTTGATGTCTTCCGACTTGCCCCAGCGGGCAGAGCCGTACTCTTCGCCTTGCCGGAACTTCTTGCGGTTCTTGCCCTTGACATAGACCGCCAGCTTGAGCAGTACGCCAGCCGACAGACCGATGAGAAGATCGACGGGATGAAAGCTGGGCAGCGGATTTGCAAAGGCAGAGCCGAACACGGCAAAGCCGTTTGTCAGCTTGTCGATGAACGCTGCGCCGGGGGCGAGACGAAACAAGGCGGCGATCTTATCCGCGAAGTAGAAGGCGAAAACATACGGAAGGTTCAGAAGAATGAGCTTCTTCACATCGGGCTTGTTCACAGCTCCACACCCCGATCCTTGGTTTTGACCTTGACCTTCTCCTTGTGCTGCGCCTTGCTCTGGGCTTTCTCCTGATCCAGCTTGTGCCGGATGGACGGCTGTTCCTTCTGCTTGACCGTCTTGGCGGAGAACTCCTTGAAGGCGGCGGTCATCACATCAACGTCCCGCCCCTTGAAGAAGACAAGGTAGTTTGGCGGCTCGATGGAAACGTCCTTCTTGAGCGCAAAGTCCAGACCGTATTTGCTGGCAGTCCGCTCAAAGGACTTGATGTTGCCATCCGTCACTTCGATGTTGGAGATAGCGGCGTTCTGGCTCATCAAATGCTTGATGGACTGCTTGCCGCGATAGGTTTTTGGCTGCTGCATCTGCTTCTGCGCCTTTTCAATCTCCTGAACGAACTTGTCCAGAGCCTTTTTCAGCACCTCGGCTGAGATTTTTCCGCCCTTGATCATGATTGCAACAACTTTGGTGTTGACTTCATCCTGCATTGCAGTGATACCTCCTTTCCTTGAAATGATTGAGGGAATGCTGCCTCAGCTAAGGCGGCACAATCCGGCGATAGATGATTTTCATTTACACTGTCCTCCTTTCCGAGCATTGCTCACGATGGTATTCATTAAAGAGTGTCTTCACAAAGGCTATAATCGTAGGTCTTCGGCTTCTTTGACCCTGCCGATCTGTCCTGCCCGTAGAAATCATGATTGACGAGCGCGGAGTAGTAATTGTCTATCGTCAGAGAGGCGTTATACAGAGCGGTCAACAGGTACGCCCGGATATTACGGATGTCTGACGGGTTCTTGTTCATTGCTTCCAGAACGTACTCTATGTGGCTGCTATTCAGCTTGAGAAAGCGGGACTTAACCACTTGCTGCGGCATATCCTCGCCATTGATACGGATGGTCGGAGCGGTAGAGCAGACGGCATCCAGCATGATGTCCATGATCTCCCGGAAGCGGTCTTTATCGAACTTCGGATCCTGACAGAGAATGTTGTAGTCAAGATTCTCTTTGATAATCTCTTCATACTCGCTTCGCTCATCCATCCTGTCCATCCCATCAAGATTGATGGATTGATAGTTCTTTGAGAGAGTATTTCTTTCTTGAGTAATTACTTGGATAGTATTTCTTTGTGCGGGATTTTCCCTATGGGGATTCTCCACGTCTGGATTCTCCACATCGGGATTTTCCCTGTGTGGATTATCCCTGTGTGGCAAACCGGCTTGCGGCATCTCATAGATGTCGAACTCCGTGCTGACCATTCTGCCCTTATCATCTCTGCCACGGTGACGGACAAGGTAGCCGTTTTCCTCAAGCTCCTTGAGTGCCGAAAGTATGGCGTCGGGACCTTCCTTACAGAGTGCCGCAAGACCACGGGTGGAGAACTGCCAGCCGTCGTTGAAGGACAGCATCTTTGAGAGAAGACCGACTGCTTTGAGGGAGAGGTTCTTATCTCTCAGGTGGGTATTGCCCATGACCGTGAAGTCACGGGTTTTATTGACGCGATAGACTGACACATGATCACCCTGCCATTTCCGTAGATACTTCAACGCCGCAGATTCCAAAGTAGCGGATGCGGATGACGTTCTTGCCCTTCGGGGTGAAGTAGGTCTGAGAGCCGGTATAGCGGAAGGTCACGAAATCCCGGACGATGAAGAGTCCTTCGTTGCTCTTCTTGTTGTAGGGAAGAAGCTGACCGGAGGGAGAGCGGAACAGATACCCTTCGTTAAGCAGGAATTTGACGAACTTGCGCTCCGGGATTTTCAGTTCCTTCGCCGTGGTGCGAATGTTGGTGCAATCATCTGGATTGACGAAGGCGTCAAAGTAATCGGCTTTCGGTCTTGCGATGCCCAGCTCCGCTTCAAGGGCATTGGCGCGATTCGTTTCCTTGAGCAAGGTCTGCGCAAGCTCTATGATGACCGCCGGTTCCTTCTGAATGCGGTCCAGCAGGGATTCCGTCATGTAGCAGCCGGTCTTGCGGATCATGGGAACAACCTCATCGAACAGCCAGTGTTCAAATCTTTCCGCCGAGGGGAGTTTGCTATGGACAATTAGCCTGTAAACATCACCCTCCGTAATGTAGGAAAGGGACTGCGTACCGCCGCTCGTAAGGGTGTCCCGTTTTAGGACACCCTTGCAATGGTCAATAATTGCCTTGCCGGGTCTGGCATATCCCAATGCTCTTGCAACATCTGAGCCGCAGAACAGAAGTGTTTCTCCGTCGAGGATCGTCCTCACCTCACCGAACTGTTCATTCTTGAAGACTTCGATTTTGTTATCCATGACAGGTTTCCTTTCCGGCATCAGATGTGCCACTTTGATTTTTGAGTGTAGAAACGGGATTGCAGCAGTAGGGACACTCTGCAAACACGCAGGACTGATATTTCCAGTGAGGACGGTGAAAGCGGCAGCTTCGGCACTCAGGGAGAATGCCATCCGCGCCGCTGTCAAAATGCTCAAAGCCGGGTATGGTCTGCATCAGCAATTCCAGTGCTTGCAGATCACCGGCTGTCATGCGTTTCATGCTTAAAAACTCCTTTCCTTCGCCGCATCGCCAGCAAATATTCCGGCTTTTGGGCAACAAAAAAGAGGGTTTGCTTCTTACTCCAAATTGGAGAAGAAACAAACCCTCTTCGTTTACGATGTAGTTCAGATGATTTCTCGGATGGTATGAATGACACCGAGCAGCAGCCCGATGAAGAAGGCAAGTCCTCCGATAAGACCGCCTATGATTAAGTTCAATGCGAAGATGCCGACTGAGCCGGAGATACCGTAGCCGCTGGGAACGAGCCAGAGGCACATTCTCCGGATGCCGAATGGCAAGCCGACGCAGATCCACATAAGGAAGTAGTCACATACGCCGTCAGGCATATAGATCGGCTTGAGAAATGACGCGAGGCAGAACGCAAGCGCGATTGGAAGCAGAACCTCCTTCAAGAAGACTTTGATAGCACCCACTATATCCTCCTTCTGCCGGAAGTGTGCAGCGGCACACTCCGGCTTGCTTGATTATTGTGAAAGTCCTTTGTTTTCGGTCAAAAAAAGAAGGGACTAAGCCAGAATGCCTTGGTTTTCAAGGTCTTTCTGATTTAGTCCTATTATCGCACAATAATCTTTGGTAATGACTGTTGCCACCTTTCCTTCCCGGATATCATCCAGAAGTTCCTGAAAGGCAGGGCGGTCAGAGTT
>ENA-OQKE01000128-OQKE01000128.1-human-gut-metagenome-genome-assembly--contig:-NODE-128-length-67679-cov-16.733543_pt1 | contig 67679 bp, 56 predicted proteins | sample MGYA00242620_ERZ504787 | MGnify/ENA primary metagenome ERZ504787 (study PRJEB26092, sample SAMD00036349) | human gut metagenome | host: Homo sapiens | study: EMG produced TPA metagenomics assembly of... | reverse complement strand
AGTGCCTATCAAAATGGCATATTTGCGATATGCAGTTTGCGGATGTTGCTTGTGCATTAAAAACGCAAACTGCTATACCCTATTGTATCACAACGGTGATGATTGTCAAAAAATTTCTGCCCGGGAGGGAGCCTTGTCATGCTGACCAATTACCACACCCACACCACCCGCTGCGGCCACGCCGAAGGCACCGAGGAGGAATACATCCTCACGGCCCTGCGCTGCGGCTACAAGGTGCTGGGGTTTTCTGACCACACCCCCTGGGCCTACGCGACGCCGGGCTTCGTCAGCCGCATCCGGATGCTGCCCTCCCAGCTGGACGATTACGTCCTGACCCTGCGCGGGCTGCGGGAGAAATATGCCGACAAGCTCCACATCCGCATCGGCCTCGAGGCAGAGTATTTCCCGGCCTATCTGGGCTGGCTCAGGGAAGAGATGGAGCGGCTGGACATCGAATATCTCATCCTCGGCTGTCACTACGACACCACCGACGAGCAGGACGCCAGAGCCAGCCGCTTCGGCGGCAGCACCTCCACCGCCCACGGCAGGCGGTATGCCGAACAGGTGGTGGAAGCGCTGGAAACGGGGCTTTACCGGTATCTGGCCCACCCCGACCTCTTTTTGAACCGGGTGACGGCCTTCGACGCCGACGCCGAGAAGGCCTGCCGGGACATCTGTGCCGCAGCGGCGCGGCTGGACATCCCCCTCGAGTACAACATGGCCGGTCTGACTTTGCAAGGCCGCCCCGACGGCTCTTTAGGCTACACCCGGGACGAGTTCTGGCGCATCGCGGCGGAGTACCCCGTCAAGGCCATCATGGGCTGCGACGCCCACGCCCCCTCGGAGCTGGACGTCGTCCCCGCCATCGAGGAAAAGAAAGCCTTCCTGCACAGCCTGGGCATCCCGGTGCTGGACACCCTGCCGGGGCTGGAATAAGCGGTCATTGCGCGGGCGGGCTGCATCTGCTATACTGAGATAAGAGGAATGATGCAGGGCGCATTGGGACGCTCTGCCGGGGAAGAATATCATGAGCAATATCACTATCCGGCCCATGGAGCCGGAAGACTGGGACGCTGTGTCCGAGATCTATTCAGAGGGCATCGCCACGGAGCACGCCACCTTCCAGACCGCCTGCCCGCCCTACACGGCGTGGGACGCCTTTCACATCAAAGAATGCCGCCTCGTCATCCTGGACGGCGGCGAGCTGGCCGGTTGGGCCGCACTGCGGCGGATAGACCCCCGCTGGTGCTACCGGGGCGTGGCCGAGGTGAGCATCTACGTCGGCGAGAAGTTCCGTGGCCGGGGCCTCGGCTCCCGCCTGCTGACGGCCCTCTGCGATGAATCGGAAAAAGAGGGCTACTGGACACTGCACTCCACCGTTTTGCAGGACAACACCGCCAGCCTCGGCCTCCACACGAAGTGCGGCTTCCGGGTGGTGGGGCGGCGGGAGCGCATCGCCCGGGACTGTCATGGCCGCTGGCTGGACACCTACCTGATGGAGCGCCGCGCCAAAGCCGACGAGCCTGCGGGGTACAAAAGGCTGTAACGGGTTTGGCGGCATGCCCTCTCAGTCTCGCTCCGCTCGCCAGCTCCCCCAAAGGGGGAGCCACTGGCGTGCCGGTCAGGCCCACGCGGGACGAGCAAAGTTGGGTTTTATCGTAAACAGTAGTGCCCTGCTACAGAGGGCAGCAGCTTCGGGACAATATCCCTTGTCAAGCTGCTGCTAATCTCTGTAGCAGGGCACTATTTTTTGCGTCATATCAAGCTTTCAGCGGTCAGCGGAAAGTGGCCCGACATGCCAATGGCTCCCCCTTTGGGGGAGCTGGCATCGCGCAGCGATGACTGAGAGGGCTACCACTCGTTCTCCCCGGCGTCCGTATCGGCCACCCGGGTGCGCTGGAACATGCTTTCCAGCACGGCGCAGTATTTGTCGGCCAGGCAGACGATGACCGCCTCCCGGCAGGTGGGGACATGGCGGAAGGTCAGGGGCCACATATGGCTCGAGATGATGTTCTGCTCTTTTCTGGTGATGGCAAAGCACCGCTCGGCATTGACGCAGGCAGAGCCGGGATGGGCAAAGCCGTGCATCTCGAACAGGCGGCGCAGGCCCCGGAAAGAGCTGCGTTTGTGCCAGTCGTAGAGATAGAAGTCATGGAGGAAGGCCCCCACGGCCAGCGACGTCTCATCCGCGCCCAGATGGAAGCGGCGGTTGAGCCAGAAGCTCACCAGCACCACATTCTTGCAGTGCTGGTAGGTGGTCACGTCGCCGTGCTGGATAAATTCCCGCATCCGCTGCACTTCGGGGTGCTGGTCATATTGGGCCAGAATGGCGGTGAGGCGCTGACGCTCCGTATCAGAAAGCTGCATTGAAAAGTTTCCTTTCATAAAGAGGTTAAACCTCTCCGTCACGCCTGACGGCGTGCCACCTCCCCTATTGAGGGGAGGCTTTGGCATTTCGTAAAGCTTTTTCTCTTCGCCAGAGGCTCCCCTCGGTAGGGGAGCTGTTGAGCGAAGCGAGACTGAGAGGTTAACTTCTCAGCCGCACCGGGTTGGAATTGCCGAAATTCTCGGCCTCGGTGGGGTTCGTGCGCTTGAGGCTCAGGTCCACGAGGTACTGCTTGCCGTCGCCCAGCTCCTCGAGCTGTGCCAGTTTTGCCTTGGCGGATGCTTCGTCCGGGTACCACTGGATGAGGAAGAAATTCTCCGCCTCCACGCCGTAATACAGCCACTGGCCGTCGGCCCGGAGCAGGTCGTCCAGATGGTCTACCTCGTCGCCGTCGGTCAGGCCGAGGCCCTCTTCCGCGTAGACGTTTTCCGGCTCCACCTGCAGCACTTCGATGACCTGAATAGCGCTCTGCAGATATTCGTCCTGCGCGATGCTCTTGTCGGAGAGCTCCCAGCCCGTCAGGAATGCCTGCATCAGCAGGTCTTTGACCGAGATCTTCTTTTCCATGTATGTTTCCTTCTTCCTCGTTTGTTTCCGCTGACCAGTATACGCTCAAATCTTGGGCAGGTCAACCATAAATTTATGAATTTTTTGTAGGAATGTCCAAATTCAACTCCATTTGAACCCAAACGTCTCCCCCAGCCACTCGAGGCAGAGAGCCACCCAATGGGCGCGGTGAGGGTCGGCGGCATCCACTTCGGCGGTACTGATGCTGGTGCCGTGAGCGCCCTTCTCGAACAGATGCGCCTCGCACGGCACGCCCGCCCTCCGCAGGGCGGCCAGCAGGAGAAGCGTGTTCTCCACCGGAACGGTCTTATCCTCCATGGTATGCCAGACGAAGACCGGCGGTGTGTCGGAGGTCACCTTATCCTCCAAGGTGAACACCTGCTGTGCGGCGGCATCCTCGCTGCCCGCCAGCTGGACGAAGCTGCCCCGGTGGGCAAACTCCCCTGCCGTGATGACCGGGTAGCCCAAAATCACTGCATCGGGCCTCTGCTGGGCCGTCTCGCCCGGAATGTCCAGCACCGCGGCGGACAGAGCCAGATGTCCGCCCGCCGAGAAGCCGCAGACGGCGATCTTATCCGGCAGGATGTGCCACTCTCCCGCATTCTGCCGCAGCAGAGCCATCGCTTCGTTCAGCTGTCGGAGAGGCTGGTAGTCCTGCGCCCCCTCCCCCACGCTGTAGGTCAGCACGGCGGTGTGATAGCCCGCCGCCGCAAACTGCAGGGCCACCGGGTCGCCCTCCCGGGGGCTGACATGGTTGTAGCCGCCGCCCGGCACCACCAGCACCAAAGGCCGCTGCTTCACGGCGGGCATGGCGTCCAGCGACGCCCGCAGGGAAACCGTCAGCACACCGCCGCCTGCAAGTTCCAGCTCTATCTGCCGCATCCCTCATCCTCCTTATAAACAGGTCTGTCATTCCGGCCCATTATACGGCTTTGGCGCGGGAAAGTAAAGGCGGCTTTTGCCCCGAAAGGAAAGTTTTTTGAACTTTTTATGAAACCCCTTGATTTTTGTCTCCCAGCGGTGTATATTAGCACTCGAAAGTTATGAGTGCTAAGTTCCCGCAAGCAGTCATGTGCTCCGGGTGCTGGCATTGAATCTGATAAAAAGAGGTTTTGTATTATGGCGAAAAAAGAATTTCAGGCCGAGAGCAAAAAGCTGATGGACATGATGATCAACTCCATCTACACCAACAAGGAAATTTTCCTGCGCGAGCTGATCTCCAACGCTTCGGACGCCATCGACAAGCTGTATTATAAGAGCCTGACCGACACTTCCGTCGGCATGAACAAAGGCGATTTCCGCATCCTGCTCACCCGCGACAAGGACAGCCGCACCCTGACCATCTCCGATAACGGCATCGGCATGACCCGGGAAGAGCTGGAGCAGAACCTCGGCACCATCGCCCACTCCGGCTCCTTCGACTTCAAGAAGGACAACAAGGACGAGAACATCGACATCATCGGTCAGTTCGGCGTCGGCTTCTACTCTGCCTTCATGGTGGCCGACAAAGTGACGGTCATCTCCAAGGCTTACGGCTCCGACGAGGCCTGGCAGTGGGAGTCCAGCGGTGCTGACGGCTATGAGCTTGAGCCTGCCGAGAAGGAGACTGCCGGTACCGACATCATCCTCCACATCAAGCCCGACACGGAGACCGACAACTACGACAACTTCCTCGACGAGTACGGCATCGTGGCCATCGTCAAGAAGTACAGCGACTATGTGCGCTACCCCATCCAGATGGAGCGCGAAAAGAGCCGTCAGAAGCCCGAACCCGACCCCAAGCCCGACGACTACAAGCCCGAGTGGGAGACCTACACCGAGCTGGAAACTCTGAACAGCATGGTGCCTATCTGGAAGAAGCAGAAGAGCGAAGTCACCGACGAGGAGTATGCAAACTTCTACAAGGATAAGTTCAGCGACTACGCCGACCCCGCCCGCGTCATCGTGAGCCGCACCGAGGGTACCGCGAACTATAACGCCCTGCTCTTCGTGCCCAGCCACCGCCCCTATGACTTCTACACCAAGGACTACGAAAAGGGTCTGGCTCTGTACGCATCCGGCGTCCTCATCATGGAGAAGTGCGCCGACCTGCTGCCCGACTACTTCAGCTTCGTCAAGGGCATCGTGGACAGCCAGGACCTGAGCCTGAACATCAGCCGTGAGATGCTGCAGAAGGACAATCAGCTCAAGCTCATCCACAACGCTCTGGAAAAGAAGATCAAGAACGAGCTCCACGCCATGCTGGCCAACGACCGCGAGAAGTACGAGAGCTTCTGGAAGGAGTTTGGCCGTCAGCTGAAGTTCGGCGCATACTCCGACTACGGGATGCACGCCGAGCTGCTGCGCGACCTGCTGCTGTTCTGGTCTGCCAAGGAGCAGAAGATGGTCACTCTGCAGGAGTATGTGGACAAGATGCCCGCCGAGCAGAAGTACATCTACTTCGCCGCCGGCGACTCCACCGACCGTCTGGCAAAGCTGCCTGCCGCTGAGCTGGTCATGGACAAGGGCTATGACGTCCTGCTCCTGACCGAGGATGTGGATGAGTTCTGCCTGCAGATCATGCGCACCTATCCCCGCAAGGATGCCGAGGGCAAGGACGGCACCGTCGAGTTCAAGAACGTCAACAGCGGCGATCTGGGCCTCGAGACCGAGGACGAGAAGAAGGCCGCTGAGGAAGCTACCACCGCCAACAAGGCTCTGTTCGACGCCATGAAGGACGCTCTGGACGGCAAGGTCAAGGAGGTCAAAGTCTCCACCCGCCTGAAGGACCACCCCGTCTGCCTGTCCGCCGACGGCCCGCTGTCCATCGAGATGGAGAAGGTGCTGTCCAAGCAGCCCGGCAGTGAGGGCGTCAAGAGCGACAAGGTGCTGGAGCTGAACGTCAACCACCCCGTCTTCGCTGTGCTGAAAGCCGCACAGGAGGCTGGCGACACCGAGAAGCTCAAGAAGTACAGCGCTCTGCTCTACGCACAGGCACAGCTCATCGAGGGCCTGCCCGTGGATGACCCCGCCGCTTACGCCGAGGCCGTCTGCAGCCTGATGCAGTGATTTTTCCCTGTGTTCCCGGGCCGGAGGGCGCTGCTCCCTCGCCTTCCGCCTGACATCATAATTTTCTTCCCTTAACAAGAAGGCCGCGCTCCGCTGGAAAAGTGGAGCGCGGCCTTTTCTTTTGCGCTGCCCGCCGCAGTAAGGTTTCTCCATATCGCGGCCCGCTCCCCCGCCGGGACGCGGCAGCGGGAAGTTTTGGCGCAGTTACACAATGCTTTCCCGGTTTCGAAAAAACTTTTGTCTCAGTTGTAATTTATCCGAGATTTTTATTTTGCATCCCCGCCGGACAGCCCCGGAGGGGATTTTTTGCAACTTTTCATTGAAATGCAACAATAACACATGGTTTTTTCCGGACAAATCCTTTACTATAGGATTAGAAGCGGGCTGTATCGCCCACACGAAATAAAAAAGTATCTGTCTGTCAGGAGGAAGATTCCATGATGAAGTCCATTCCCGTATGGAAGCAGGAGCTGTCCGACGGCGTCCACGCCGCACGCCTCGCCTCCCTGTATTGCTGTTCTCCCGCCGAGACGGCCTCTGAAGCCGCCCGTTACGCCGCCGTGCTGGACGGGCTGGAAAAGACCTTCGGCTCCCACGCTGAGGCCGGCCTTTACAGCGCGCCGGGCCGCACCGAGATCGGCGGCAACCACACCGACCACCAGCATGGCCGGGTGCTGGCCGGCAGCGTGAACATCGACATGATCGCCGCCGCAGCCCCCAACGACAAGAACCAACTCCGCGTCCAGAGCGAGGGCTATGATCTGTGCGTCATCGATCTGAATGACCTCGAGGCCCGCAAGGAAGAGGAGAACACCACCGCCGCCCTGCTGCGCGGCGAGTGCGCCGCCTTCACCCAGCGGGGCGCAAAGCTGGCCGGTCTGGACATTTACATCTCTTCCAACGTGCCGAAGGGCAGCGGCGTCTCCTCTTCTGCCGCCTTTGAGGTGCTCATCGGCGTCATCCTGAACGACTGCTTCATGGCCGAGAAGGTCTCCCCCATCGCCATCGCGCAGATCGGCCAGTGGGCTGAGAACGTCTACTTCGGCAAGCCCTGCGGCCTGATGGACCAGATGGCTTCCAGCGTGGGCAACATCATCACCATCGACTTCGCCAGCCCCGCAAAGCCCGTGGTGGAGCCTGTGGCTGTGGACTTCTCCAAGGCTGGTCTGGCCCTCTGCATCCTCGACTCCGGCGCAGACCACGCCGACCTGACCGACGAGTACGCCGCCATCCCGGCTGAGTGCCGCGCCGTGGCCGCTGTCTGCGGCGGCGAGGTGCTGCGGGATGTGCCGTTCGAGACCTTCCTTGCAAAGCTGCCCGAGTGCCGCAGGCAGTGCGGCGACCGCGCCGTCCTCCGCGCCTTCCACGTCTACGCCGACAACGACCGTGTGGCAAAGCAGGTGGCCGCACTCCACGATGGCGACTTCGACACCTTCCTCTGCCTCGTGAACGAGTCCGGCCGCAGCAGCTGGGAGTATCTGCAGAACGTCATCCCCGCAGGCTACAAGGAGCATCAGGAAGTGGGCGTGACCATCGCTGCCGCCAAGCATCTGCTGGGCGATAAGGGCGCTGTCCGCGTCCACGGCGGCGGTTTCGCCGGCACGGTGCAGGCTTTCGTGCCTGTGGAGATGCTGGATGAGTTCAAGGCCGGTATGGAAGCCATCCTCGGCGAGGGCCGCTGCCACGTCCTGTCCATCCGTCCGGAGGGAGGCGCTGTCCTATGATCTCCACTGCCATCCAGCAGCTCGTCAACTACGGTCTGGACACCGGCCTCATCCTGCCTGACGACGAGATCTACATCCGCAACCAGCTGCTCATGACCATGCAGCTCGACAGCTTCACGGAGCCGGAGGGCGACGTCTGCTACGCCGACCTCGAGAGCATCCTGAAAACGCTGGTGGACGATGCCGCAGCCCGGGGCGTCTGCGACGACAGCCCCACGGCCCGCGACCTCTTCGACACCCGGCTCATGGGTGTGCTGACGCCCCGCCCCAGCATCGTCCGCGCCAACTTCGAAGAGCGGTACGAGACCGACGGCCCCCAGGCCGCCACCGACTGGTTCTACAAGTTCAGCCAGGACACCGATTACATCCGCCGCTACCGCATCAAGCGGGACGTCAAGTGGGTGACCCGGACTCCTTATGGCGACCTCGATATCACCATCAACCTGTCGAAGCCCGAAAAAGACCCCAAAGCCATCGCAGCCGCGAAGCTGGCTCCTCAGAGCGCCTACCCCAAGTGCCAGCTCTGCGTGGAGAACGAGGGCTATGCCGGCCGGCTGAACCATCCCGCCCGGGAAAATCACCGCATCATCCCGCTGACCATCAACGACAGTGCGTGGAATTTCCAGTACAGCCCCTATGTCTACTACAATGAGCACTGCATCGTCTTTAACAGCCAGCACACCCCCATGAAGATCGAGCGTGCCACCTTCCGCAAGCTGCTGGACTTCGTGGCCCTCTTCCCCCACTACTTCGTGGGCAGCAACGCCGACCTGCCCATCGTGGGCGGCAGCATCCTGAGCCACGACCACTTCCAGGGCGGCCACTACGAGTTCGCCATGGCCAAAGCGCCCATCGAGAAGAAGTGGGTCTTCCCCGGCTTTGAGGATGTGGACGCCGGCATCGTCCACTGGCCCATGAGCTGCATCCGCCTCACCTGTGCCGACGACGAGCGCCTTGTGGAGCTGGCCGATCGGATCTTGACCGCATGGCGGGGCTACACCGACGAGAGCTGCTTTGTCTACGCCGAGACCGACGGCGAACCCCACAACACCATCACCCCCATCGCCCGGATGCGGGACGGCAGGTACCAGCTGGATTTGGTGCTGCGCAACAACATCACCACGCCGGAGCATCCGCTGGGCGTCTATCACCCCCACGCAAAGCTCCACCACATCAAAAAGGAGAACATCGGCCTCATCGAGGTCATGGGTCTGGCCGTTCTGCCCAGCCGCCTGAAAGCCGAGATGGCCGATGTGGAAGCCGCCCTCGCGGCCCGTACCCCCGCCGCTGCGTACGGCGAGAGCATCCAGAAGCACGCCGAGTGGGCGATGGACATCCTCGCCCGCCATCCGGAGCTGAACGCCGAAAATGTCCACACCATCGTGCAGGACGAGATCGGCCATGTCTTTGCCGAAGTCCTCGCAGACGCCGGCGTCTACAAGATGGACACGGCAGGCCGCGCAGGCTTTGAGCGATTCTTAGCAAGTATCTGAGCATAAAAAGGAATGCCTCCCCGGCGGGGAGGCATTCCTTTTTCGTTTATTGTTTGCCCAGCTGCCAGAACGCAACGGCGCTGGCGGCAGCGACATTCAGCGAATCCACGCCGTGGGACATGGGGATCTTGACCGTGTAGTCGCAGGAAGCGATGGTGCCGGCGGCGAGGCCGTCGCCCTCGGTGCCAAGCACGATGGCAAGCTTCGGCTCTTTTGCAAGCTGCTCGTCGTCGATGCTCACTGAGCGGTCGCTGAGGGCCATCGCGGCGGTCTTGAAGCCGAGGGAGTGGAGGATGTCCATCCCCTTCTCCGGCCAGTCTGCCGGGGTCTCGCCCAGCTGCCCCCAGGGTACCTGAAACACCGTACCCATGCTGACGCGGACGGCGCGGCGGCAGAGCGGGTCGCAGCAGGAGGGGTTGATGAGGACAGCGTCCATGTTCAGTGCCGCCGCAGAGCGGAAGATGGCCCCCACATTGGTGGAGTCCACGATGCCCTCCAGCACGGCCACCCGGCGGGCGTTTTTGCAGAGCTCTTCCACCGGGCGGGGTGCCGGGCGGCGGAAGGCGCAGAGGACGCCCCGGGTCAGCTCAAAGCCGGTGAGCTCTGCCAGCATCTCCCGATCTGCCGTGTACACCGGCGCGTCGCCGCAGCGGCTCAGGATGCCCGCTGCCGGGCCGGTGATCTGCTTGCGCTCCATCAGCAGGGACACGGGCTTGTAGCCTGCGTCCAGCGCCCGGTCGATGACCTTGGGGCTCTCGGCGATGAAGATGCCTTTCTCCGGCTCGAGGCGATTGCGCAGCTGGTTCTGGGTCAGCCGGGCATAAGGGTCCAGCTCCGGCGCGTGGAAATCCGTGATCTCGATGATATTGGGCATACAGAAAGCCCCTCCTTCTCCTGAAAAAAGCTGTTTTATGTATTCTACCACAGTCTGCGCCGCATTGCAAAACAAAGCGCATCCTGCGATACCCGCCCGGAATCGTCATCATCCATAAAAAATATGGCGCAGTTTTTGACAAAACGCCGGTTTTGCGCTATAGTATGGCATGGAATTATTTTCTGGATAGAAGGAGGAGCTTTTATGCCATCTCTCAAACCTCACGGACAGATGTCCGAAGCCTTTATCACCGCCCTGTTTCTCTCCGTCTCAGGCGGCTTACAGGATGTTTATACCTATTTATACCGCGGCAAGGTCTTTGCCAACGCCCAGACCGGCAACATCGTGCTGATGGCCGTCAAGCTGTTTGCGGGCGAGTGGGGCGAGGCACTGCGCTACCTGATGCCCCTTTGCGCCTTTGCGCTGGGCATTTTTGTGGCCGAGTTCATCCGCCTCAAGCTCAAGCGGATGCAGTGGCTCCACTGGCGTCAGCTGGTGGTGCTGTTCGAGATCCTGCTGCTCTTCGTCGTGGGCTTTTTGCCGCAGGAGCTGAATCTTCTGGCCAACTCCCTCGTCTCCTTCTCCTGCGCCATGCAGGTACAATCCTTCCGCAAGGTGAACGGCTATGCCTTCGCCAGCACCATGTGCATCGGCAATCTGCGCAGCGGCATGGATTCCCTCTGTGCATGGCTGGTGGGCGGCAGCACCAAAGCCTTCGGCAAGGCGATGCACTACTTCGCCATCATCTTCCTGTTCGCGCTGGGTGCCGGCCTCGGCAGCCTTGCACTGGCCCCCATGGGCAGCCGGGCCATCTGGCTTTCCTGCCTGCTGCTCTTCATCAGCTTCTGCCTGATGTTCCTGAAAGAGGACATCGAGGAGCTGGAAGAATTTGAGCACCTGGAGCACGAGGAAGCCCTCAAAAAATAATTGCGCCGAAGCCTGTCGTATGCTATACTATAGGGTGTTTGTGTGACCCTCCGGCCCGCCGCACCACCGACGTGCCGGAGATGAAGTTGTAGAATCAGGAAGAGGAGCATTCCATGAAAAAAGGCTTTGACAACGCGAAATATCTTCAGATGCAGTCCCAGCACATCCGGGAGCGCATCGCACAGTTCGACAACAAGCTCTACCTCGAGTTTGGCGGCAAGCTGTTCGACGACTACCACGCCTCCCGCGTGCTGCCGGGCTTTGAGCCGGACTCCAAGCTGCAGATGCTGCTGCAGCTCAGGGAGCAGGCCGAGATCGTCATCGTCATCAGCGCGCAGGACATCATCAGCAGCAAGGTGCGCGGCGACTACGGCATCACCTACGACCTCGACGTTCTCCGCCTCATCGACGCCTTCCAGGGCATGGGCCTGTTCGTGGGCAGCGTCTGCGTGACCATGTACACCGCCGCCCCCGAGGTCGAAGCCTTTGAGCACAAGCTGAACAGCGTGGGCGTGCGCACCTTCCGCCACTATAAGATCCCCGGCTACCCCAACGACGTGGCCCGCATCGTCAGCGACGAGGGCTACGGCAAGAACGACTACATCGAGACCCAGCGTCCCCTCGTCGTCATCACGGCCCCCGGCCCCGGCAGCGGCAAGATGGCCACCTGCCTGTCCCAGCTCTACCACGAGCACAAGCGGGGCGTCAAGGCCGGTTATGCCAAGTTCGAGACCTTCCCCATCTGGAACCTGCCCCTCAAGCACCCGGTCAACCTCGCCTACGAGGCCGCTACCGCCGACCTGAACGACGTGAACATGATCGACCCCTTCCATCTGGAGGCCTACGGCGTCACCACCGTCAACTACAACCGCGACATCGAGATCTTCCCGGTGGTCAACGCGATGTTCGAGCTCATCGCGGGCAAGAGCCCCTACAAGTCCCCCACGGACATGGGTGTGAACATGGCCGGCAACTGCATCGTGGACGACGAAGCCTGCCGCGAGGCCTCCCGCAGCGAGATCATCCGCCGCTACTTCAAGGCTCTCTGCGACCACAAGACCGGCAAGAACGTGGACAGTGAGATCTTCAAGCTGGAGCTGCTGCTGAATCAGGCCGGTCTGGCTGTCGGCGACCGTGCCGTGGAAAAGCAGGCTCACGCCGCGGCCGAGCGCACCGGCGGCGCACCCGCTGCCGCCATCGAGCTGCCGGACGGCACCGTCGTCACCGGCAAGAACGGTCCCCTGCTGGGCGCAGCCTCTTCTGCCCTGCTCAACGCCCTCAAGAAGCTGGCCGGCATCGACCATGAGATCGATTTGGTCTCCGCCCGCGCCATCGAGCCCATCCAGACCCTCAAGACCAACTACCTCGGCAGCCGGAATCCCCGCCTGCACACCGATGAGATCCTGATCGCGCTGTCCAGCTCTGCCGCCGAGAATGAGACGGCTGCTGTCGCTCTGCAGCAGCTCTCCAAGCTCAAGGGCTGCGACATGCACTCCACGGTCATCCTGTCCAGCGTGGATACGGACACCATCAAGCGTCTGGGGATGTACCTCACCTGCGAGCCCGCCTATGAGCAGGAAGACCGCAAGTATCACAAGAAATAAGCGCTCCGGCGCATAAGAAAAGCCGCACAGTACAGCGAAAAACTGTACCGTGCGGCTTCTTTGTTTCTTCTGTAGTTTCTCAGACGTGGGACAGGCCGGGCGCACCGCCCGCGATCTCCTCGGCGGTCAGGGGCTTCGCCTCGGCAGGGGCGTTCAGACGCTCCTTTGCTACGGCCAGCATCAATTTGATGCGGTTCTCCTGATTGACTCTGGTGGCGCTGGGGTCGTAGTCGATGGGGGTGATGTTGGCGCTGGGGTACATCGCGCGGATCTTGTTCACCATACCCTTGCCCACGATGTGGTTCGGCAGGCAGCCAAAAGGCTGTGCGCAGACGATGTTGCCGTAACCGCCCTGTACCAGCTCGATCATCTCAGCCGTCAGCAGCCAGCCCTCGCCCATCTTGGCACCCAGCGAGATGATGCCCTCGGGCTTTTCCACCAGCTCCTTGAAGGGGCCGGGGGCGTAGAACCCGGCGTCGGCCTCGGCCTTGAGCATGGAGCGCTCCACGCTGTCCAGCCAGTTGAGCAGCTGGTCGGTCCCCATCTTCATGGCCAGCTTGCCGCCGTAGAGGACATGGTCCTCGCCCATGTTGAAGATGCAGTACTGCACGAAGCCCATCAGACCCGGGAAGTTGACCTCGCAGTCCTGGCTCTCGAGGAACTTCTGCAGGTCGTTGTTGCCCAGCGGGCTGTACTTGACATAGATCTCGCCCACGACGCCGACTTTGACCTTCGGCACACGGGTGACGGGAATGGACCTAAAGTCCTTTGCGATGAGGGGGAAGGTGTGCTTCATCTCACGGGAGGTGAAGCCCTTGCCCGCCAGCAGCACACGGCCCAGACGCTCGACCCAGAGGTCTACCATCTTATCGGCAGCGCCCTTCTCGTTCTCATACGGAGCGACCTGATTGCGCAGGGCGCAGAGCATATCGCCGTAGAACACGCTGGCGATGGCCCGGCGGGCCAGAGGCAGAGTCATCTGGAAGCCGCTGTCCTTCTCGAGGCCCGAGAAGTTCAGGCTGGCCACCGGGATGTTCGGATAGCCTGCCTTGACCAGCGCCTTGCGGAGCAGATGGATGTAGTTGGAGGCACGGCAGCCGCCGCCCGTCTGGGTGATGAGCAGGGCCGTGTGCTCGAGGTCGTACTTGCCGCTGTTCAGCGCGTCGAGGAACTGGCCAATGACCAGCAGTGCCGGATAGCAGGTGTCGTTGTGGACATATTTCAGGCCCAGCTGCGCCACAGCGCTGCCGCAGTTGCCAAGGATCTCGCACTTGTAGCCGTCGTAGCGCAGGGCGTATTCCAGCAGGCGGAACTGGGTGATGGCCATGTTGGGGATGAGGATGGTGTGAGTTTTCTTCATCTCCGGGGTGAATTTGGGGTAATTGTATTCCATAGGTTCCTCCTATGTTACTTCTTATCTTCGTCTCGCTCATCCAGCGCGGCGAACAGGCTGCGCAGGCGGATATTGACAGCACCCAGGTTTGTGATCTCGTCAATTTTCAGCTGGGTGTAGAGCTTGCCGCCCTCCTGCAGGATCTCGCGGGTCTCATCGGTGGTGATGGCGTCCACGCCGCAGCCGAAGGACACCAGCTGCACCAGATCCATATCCTTCTGGGTGGTGCAGTACTTGGCGGCGGCATACAGGCGGCTGTGGTAAGTCCACTGGTTCAGCACGCTGGTGGGGAACTTCTCCACGCGGTTGGAGATGCTGTCCTCGGTGACCACCGCCGCGCCGTGGTGGGTGATGAGGTGGTCGATGCCGTGGTTGATCTCCGGGTCCACATGGTAGGGGCGTCCGGCCAGCACGATGATGCGCCTGCCCTGACGGCGGGCCTCATCCATGATCTCGCTGCCCTTGACCCGGATCTGTGCCATGTGGGCTTCATACTCGGCATAGGCAGCGTTGGCAGCCTCCTGCACTTCCTTCTCGGAGATGCCGCCGAAATACTTGGGCAGCACGTCCTTCGCCATCTTGTGGACGAAATCCTTCGGACGGTGGATGCCGACGTAGTCGTAGATGAACTTCTGGCCTTCCAGCTCGGGGCAGTTGCCGGCGAGGACTTCGGGATAGTAGGCCACGACGGGGCAGTTGTAGTGGTTGTCGCCCAGACCCTCGTCGATGTTGTAGGTCAGGCAGGGGTAGAAGATGGCGTCCAGATGCATCTGGGTCAGGGCCTTGATGTGGCCATGGCTGAGCTTGGCCGGGAAGCAGGCGGTGTCGCTGGGGATGGTAGCCTGACCGGCCAGATAGAGGCCGCGGCTGGACACCGGGCTGGTGTGGACGGCAAAGCCCAGCTTTGTCCAGAAGGCATGCCAGAACGGCAGCAGCTCGTACATATTCAGGCAGAGCGGGATGCCGATGGAGCCGCGCTTACCGGCCACGGGCTTATAGCCGGCCAGAAGCTGCTGCTTGTAGGCGTAGAGGTTGAGGCTGTTGTCCTCGCTCTTGCCGGTGACGGGCTTGTCGCAGCGGTTGCCGGAAATGAACTTGCGGCCATCGGCGAAGGTGTTGACGGTGAGCTGGCAGTGGTTGCCGCAGCCGCCGCACTTGACGCTGACGACTTTCTGGTCGAAGCTCTCCAGCTCTTCCTCGCTCATCATGGCGGAGGTGGTCTGGCCGTTCTTGCGGCACTGGCGCAGGCCGAAGAGGGCCGCACCGTAAGCGCCCATCAGACCGGCGATGTCGGGGCGGATGACCTCGACGCCCATCTCCTTCTCAAAGGCGCGGAGGACGGCCTCATTGTAGAAGGTACCGCCCTGCACGACGATCTTCCGGCCCAGCTCTTCGGGGCTGGACGCACGGATGACCTTGTACAGCGCGTTCTTGACGACGCTGATGGACAGGCCCGCCGAGATATTCTCAATGGACGCGCCGTCCTTCTGGGCCTGCTTGACCGAGCTGTTCATAAAGACGGTGCAGCGGCTGCCCAAGTCCACGGGGCGGTCGGCAAAGAGGCCGAGGGCCGCGAACTCCTTGACGTCGTAGCCCAGTGCCTGCGCGAAGGTCTGCAAAAAGCTGCCGCAGCCGGAAGAGCAGGCTTCGTTCAGGAAGATGTTACTGATGGCACCATCCTCGATCTTGAAGCACTTCATGTCCTGACCGCCGATGTCGATGATGAAGTCCACGTCCGGCATGAAGTATTTTGCTGCCGTGAAGTGGGCCACGGTCTCCACGAGGCCGAAGTCGCAGCGGAAGGCGTTCTTGACCAGCTCTTCGCCGTAGCCGGTGGTGGTCACGCTGGCCACCTTGAGGCCGGGGTGCTCTTTATAAATTTTCAGCAGCTGCTGCCGGATAAGGGGCAGCGGGTTGCCGAGGTTCGGCTGATAGTTGGTGTAGAGGATCTGGCTCTGCTCGTCCACGACCACCAGCTTGACGGTGGTGGAGCCGGAGTCGATGCCGATATGCACCGGGCCGCACTGGGCGCTGAACGCCACCCGCGGCACGCTGTGGGACATATGGCGGGCATGGAATGCCTCGTACTCTTCCTTGCTGGCGAAGAGGGGCGGCTCGCTGGCGTAGGTCGCCGTGGCGGCGTACTCATCCAGCGCAGCGGCCACGTCCGAGAGGACGAACTCCTTGTCGGCGTAGAGGGCAGCGCCCAGCGCGACGTAGAGCAGGCTGTTCTCGGGGCAGGTGCCGGTGACGCCCAGTGCCTCGTCGAAGCTCTTGCGCAGCACGGTGCTGAAGGTCAGCGGACCGCCCAGATAGAGGATATTGCCCTGGATGGGGCGTCCCTGTGCCAGACCGGCGATGGTCTGGTTGACCACGGCCTTGTAGATGCTGGCCGCGATGTCCTCGGTCTTTGCGCCCTGATTGATGAGGGGCTGCACGTCGCTCTTGGCGAAAACGCCGCAGCGGGATGCGATGGTGTATGTACGGGTGGCCTGTTCGGCCGCCTTGTTCATCTCATCGGCACCCATCTTGAGCAGCGTCGCCATCTGGTCGATGAAAGCGCCCGTGCCGCCGGCGCAGCTGCCGTTCATCCGGACTTCGGTGCCGTTGGTCAGGAACAGGATCTTTGCATCCTCACCGCCCAGCTCGATGACGCAGTCCGTCGCAGGGACGAACTTTTTGACCGCCACACGGGTGGAGAACACCTCCTGCACGAAAGGCACGCCGCAGCTGTCGGCCAGGCCCATGCCGGCGGAGCCGGAGATGCTGAGCAGCGCTTTCCGGCCATGCAGCTGCTCTGCGTCGATGCGGCGCAGCAGCTCCTGCGCCTTCTCCAGAATGTGGCTGTAGTGGCGCTCATACGTCGAATATAAAAGGGTATCGTTTTCATCCAGCACCACGCATTTGATGGTAGTGCTGCCGATGTCAAGACCTACTCTCACAGTTGTTTTTCCTCCTGAAGGACAATGCACTCTCCCTCTGCACACAGGACTCTCCGGCCCGGGCAGAAGTTGTTTGCTAACGAATCAAATCTCAGACTCGCATACATGCGTATTATAAACCAAATCCGGCTGACAATCAATCATTCGGGATTATTTTACACCTTAGAAACAGTAAAATCACCTTTCAAAGTTAAACATTTTGTTAATTTCGCAAACTTTTCTGTGAGTTTCGGGCTGTTCCTGCTAAGATTCTTTACCGTCTGTCAATTTTTCTGCTCTCTTCCCTGTCCCGCACACAAAGCAAAGGCATCTGCGCTGCGCCGTCCCGGCCGCATTGCAGATGCCTTTTTGTCTCGTTCAATATCTCCGCAGCAGAAGGAGCTCCTGTGCCGCCCGGCTTGCGAACCGCGCTGCGCGGATGTCGTTCTCCTCGTCGGAGTGGAGTTCCATTTCCGGCGGGATGTCCTCGCAGGAGGCCAGCGGGAACACCACCTGCGCCCGGGTGCCGCCGCCCGGCCGGGCCGTCAGCGTCAGCTTCCAGCCTGCACGGCGGCAGATGAGCTTGCAGATGCGGAGGCCCAGCTTTGCGCCGCTGAGGAAGCGGCGGTTGTTCTCGATGGGGTCTTCCTCCATCAGGCCGCAGCCGTCGTCTTCTACCCGGAGCGCGACGCCCGTCTTTTTCTGTTTCAGGCTCACCCACACCCTGCCGCCTGCATCGCAGGCCCGCAGCGCGTTGGAGATGAGGTGGAGCAGCAGCTGTTCGGCCTCATCGGGGACGCCCATGACGGCGCAGTGCTCGATGCACCCGCTCTCCGCCGTGAGCGTTATTTCCAGCGACCGCCGGATGTCCGGGGCCAGACGCCCCGCCTTTTCCAGCAGACCGCACATGTCCAGAGGCTGCAGCTCGCTCAGCTCTTCATTTTCCAGCTGATAAAGTGTTATGGCATTGCGTACCGTGCGGTCCAGCCGGGCAGACTCTATCTGGATGTCTGAAAGTGCCTGCCGGGTGGGCAGGTCGGCCGACGCCAGCAGATGCATCTGCAGATACTCCCGGTTCTGGTCGATGATGCCAAGGGCATGGAAGCACACATCCCCAAACTCCTCCTGAGGGGAGGCTCCTGCTCCATCGTTTCGCCTGCGCATTCTGCTCTACCTCCGCGTCGTGTGGTCAGCACCTCACTGCTGACTCAGTCTACTTTCCAGCGCATAAAGCAGGCGGCCGATGGTCACCTTCCTGCGCTCTAAGCCATACTCTTTTCGAAAATCCCGCCATGTCTGGGTACCGGTCTCGTCCAGCGTCTCCAGCAGCCGCCGGAGGGCGCTGTCCACAGCCGCAACGGTGAGACCGTATTCCTCCGCCACCGGCCCTAATATCTCCTTGCGGATGGCCAGACGGTGGTCGGAGCCCATCATCACCCGAAGCGCACCGGTCAGGTAGCGCTTGTTGGCGTCGCAGGTGCTCACGCCCCAGCTGCGATAGATGCGCTCGCAGCGTTTTTCCAGGCTCTCCGCCGGGCGGTGGGCCGGGGCGCGCAGCTCCTGCAGCATATCTTCCAGTGTGGCCTGACGGATGAGGTAGCATGCATCCTCCTGACTCAGGCTCTCCACTGCCGACTTCTCGTTGCGTCCGTCGTCCCGCAGAAGCACCAGAGGCTTGCGGGCAAGGCCGCGTATCCTGGGCAGGAACCGGATGCTGTCCATGTCCTCCAGCCTGCCGCCCAGCACCAGAACGTCCACATCGCCCTGCTCGAGCCGTTCCAGCAGCGGCCGGCTGCTGCGGTAGCCCGTGCAGCGGATGGCCGGGTTGCGCTCCTCGAGATAGCGTGTCCATACCCGCATCTCTCTGGGGTCATAGCTGGCCAGCGCTACGCGCCATATGACGTTCTGTTCCTCATAGCTCACACGACGCGCCTCCCTTCCTGCAGGTGTTCTGCCTGCTTCGCCTGCGGATACCAGCAGGAAATAACATCCTGCCACAGCTCCGGCTGGACCGAATTCTCATACAAAAACTGCAGCAGCCGTCCGCACTCCTCTTCCGGGGCCGGGACCCATGTACGGGCTGTGTCTGCCGGGTCGTCCGGAGCCTTTGTCCGGCTCACGGTCAGCCAGCAGCCCTGTCCCTCCGTCTCCAGAGAACAGGCAAGGGTATACGCCTCCTGATACGGTTCCAGCGTCGAAAATCTCCTCACCAACGGGACATCCTGTTTCATTCTGCATCCTCCTTGCCCCATCTGTCCGGCCCTTCCACTTATGCCGGACAAACTGCTTCATACTATCTTGTATAAAAGTGTATGGAGCGTCGAAAGGAGTTGCAACGACAAATTTGCGTCAGTTTTCGTCGAAATTTGGAACACTGAAAATATTAACATGGATACTGTCTCAAGAATACCATCAACCGCTCCAAAAATCAAGACACATCTGCCGCATCCTCCTGATTTGGGACGCTTTTCCGCGCAGGATGCAGCGCTTTTCCATCCTTCGGCAGAAAACACAGAACTTGGCACCCGTTACGACATAAATTGTTCATATTCTTCTGATAAAATCAAGCAGATACCATGTTTCCCTCTCCGTCCACAAACGCCGGGCGGAATAGGCCAGCAGACACTTCCCCGTTCTGCTGCCGGAAAGGCAGGCCAATGCTTCAGCTTATCAATATCGAAAAGAAATACACCACCGGCGATCTGACACAGGCAGCGCTCAACGGGGTCAGTCTCAACCTGCGCGACAGCGAATTTGTCGCCATCCTCGGCCCCAGCGGCTCGGGAAAGACCACGCTGCTCAACATCATCGGCGGCCTCGACCGCTACGACAGCGGCGAGCTCATCATCAACGGCATCTCCACCCGCCGCTACACCGACCGGGACTGGGACTCCTACCGCAACCACACCGTCGGCTTCGTGTTCCAGAGCTATAACCTCATCCCCCACCAGACCGTCCTCGCCAACGTCGAACTGGCCCTGACCATCTCGGGCGTGTCGGGCGCTGAGCGCCGCCGCCGTGCCGCCGAGGCGCTGCGGCAGGTGGGCCTCGGGGATCAGCTCCACAAGCGCCCCACCGAGATGTCGGGCGGCCAGATGCAGCGCGTGGCCATCGCCCGCGCCCTCGTCAACAACCCCGACATCCTGCTGGCCGACGAGCCCACCGGCGCACTGGACAGCGAGACGAGCATCCAGGTCATGGAGCTGCTGAAGGATGTGGCAAAGGACCGCCTCGTAGTCATGGTCACGCACAACCCCGAGCTGGCGGAGCAGTATGCCAACCGCATCGTCCGTCTGCGGGACGGCGCTGTCACCGACGATACCCGCCCCTTCGAACCGGACGACACAAAGCTTGCCCCTCCCGTCCACAAGAACATGGGCCGTTCGTCCATGTCGTGGCTCACCTCGCTGGCCCTGAGCTTCAACAACCTGCGCACCAAAAAGGCCCGCACCCTGCTCACAGCCTTCGCGGGCAGCATCGGCATCATCGGCATCGCCCTCATCATCTCGCTGTCCACCGGCGTCAACGCCTATATCGCCGATATAGAGCGCTCCACCCTGAGCGAATACCCGCTCCAGATCCTGAGCAGCGGCGTGGACATCACGAGCTTTCTGTCCTCGGGCAGCAGCGGCGGCACCACAGCCACCGGCCTGCCCACCGACGAGGACGGCAATAAGGACACCTCCGGCGGCGTGGAGGGAATGGTCTCGGTCCGCCAGCTCATCACCAAGATGGTGTCGGGCCTGACGTCCAACGACCTCACTTCCTTAAAGAAATATCTCGACAGCGACGAGTCCACCATTGCGGATGACGCCACCTCCATCGAGTATTCCTACAGCGTCTCGCCCCAGATCTACCGGCAGGACGCCGACGGCAGTGTGCATCAGGTCAACCCGGACTCCACCCTCTCGATGCTGGGTCTGGGAAGCTCGGGTTCCGGCTCCACCTCCGTCACCACCAGCCTGATGAACAGCGTGGGCAGCAACACCAGCGTTTTCTATCAGCTGCCCGCCAACAGTGACCTTTATAAGTCCCAATACGAAGTCAAGGCCGGCCGCTGGCCCGAAAAGCCCACCGAATGTGTCGCCGTGCTGAGCAAATACGGCACTGTGACCGACTACGCCCTCTACTCCATGGGTCTGCGGGACTCCGCCGAGCTGGACAAGATGATACAGCAGTTTGCCCAGAACCAGAACGTCGATGTCCCCAGCGATTTCCGCACCTACAGCTACGACGAGCTGATGGGCCTGAAGTTCAAGCTGGTGAACAGCGCCGACACCTACGTCTACGACGACACCTACGGCATCTGGAAGAGCAAGGCCGACGACAAGGACTATATGAAGCAGCTGGTGGAGAACGGCGAGGACATCACCATCGTGGGCATCGTCCAGCCGGACTACACCGCCTCCGCTTCCATGCTCACCTCCGGCATCGCCTACCCCGCCTCCCTGACCGAGAAGGTCATGAAGGACGCTGCCGACAGCGACATCGTGAAGCAGCAGATGGCCGACCCCGCCACCAACGTCCTCACCGGCGAGAGCTTTGGCAAGGCCGAGAGCCTCCGCGACTTCGATTTGACCAGCCTCTTCTCCATCGACACCGACGCCCTCAAGAATGCCTTCTCTTTTGATGCCAACGCCCTCGACTTCGATTTGAACGGTGCCTTCGACCTCAGCAGCGGCAGTTTCGATTTGAGCAGCCTCATCGACTTCTCGGATCTCTCCCTCGACATCGACGAGCTGCCCGACATCGACCTCAGCGATGCCTTTGCAGAGCTGGACCTCTCCGTCTCGCCGGAGGCTCTGCAGGACCTCGTGCAGAAGGTGTTCAAGGACTATAAGAAATATATCATCGGCAACGGCATCCTCAACTTCAAGAAGTGGAGCTTTTCTGCCTACCTCAAGTCGGAGCAGTTCCAGAAGCTGATGGCCGAGTCCATGAAAGACCTCGTTGACCCGGACAAGCTGCAGGGGCAGCTCTCGAGCGCTCTGCAGACCACCATCCAGACCGTGATGGAGACCTACTCCGACCAAATCACAGAGGTGCTGAAAAGCCAGCTGGACGCTGCCATCCAGAAGGGCATCGTCACCTTCCAGGACCAGATACAGTCCCAGCTCAAGACGGCCATCCAGCAGAACATCGGCAAGCTGAGCAGCCAGATGGAGAACGCCATCAAGATCGACGCGTCGGCTTTCCAGAAGGCCATCCAGCTCAACATGACCGCCTCCGAGCTGACCGAGCTGATGCGCTCCACCCTCCGCTCCTCTTCCGCCACCTATGAGGCCAACCTGACGGCCTTCGGCTACGCGGACGAGGCCTCCCCCAGCCAGATCAAGATCTATCCGAAGGACTTCGCCAGCAAGGCCTCCATCCTGGAAAAGCTGGATGCCTACAACGCCGGGATGTCTGCAAAGGGTGAAGACGAAAAGATGGTGCAGTACACCGACCTCGTGGGTACCCTGATGACCAGCGTGACCGAGATCGTGGACATGATAAGCAGCATGATGGTAGCCTTCGTCTCCATCTCGCTGGTCGTCTCCTCCATCATGATCGGCGTCATCACCTATATCAGCGTCCTCGAGCGCCGGAAGGAGATCGGCATCCTGCGCGCCATCGGCGCTTCCAAGCGGAACGTCTCCGAGGTGTTCAACGCAGAGACCTTCATCATCGGCCTCTGCTCGGGCGTCATGGGCATCGTCCTCAGCGAGATCCTGCTCATCCCCGGAAACATCATCATCCAGAAGGTCTCCGGCACTTCGACCCTCGTTGCCTCCCTGCCCGTGGACGCAGCCCTCTTCCTCGTGGCACTGGCTACCCTGCTCACCATTCTGGCCGGCATCATCCCGGCCCGCGGCGCAGCCAAGTGCAACCCCGTCAAAGCCCTGCGCGCCGAGTAAACCTCAGAGATCTCATTCCCGGTATCCTTTCCGCTCCGGCGGCAGGGATACCGGGATTTTTTCGGCTTATTTTTGCTCCGGCCCGTCGGTTCAGCTTGTATCCATCCTGCATGAGAACGCGCTTTTTTGCTCTAAAAGTTACAAAAGAGTACGGTCGTCCCGGTATGTTTCGGTGCATACCGGGAATTACCGGAAACTAATTTATTTTTCGCTCTGCGGGCAAATCAACCTGCACAAAGGAGGGTCGATTTGTTATGCAATTCTGCCAAAAGTGTTTCAGGGTTATTGATTTATTCCACAAATTATGCCATACTATAGTCACTGAAACCGTTCCCGACATCGTTCCCGCACGATTTCAGTAAAAACCAGAACTTCGACCGAAAGAGAGGTGCTTCCCGGAATGCCGAACATGACCATCAAAGACATTGCCCGTCTGAGCGGCTGTTCCGTCAGCACCATCTCCCGCGTCATCAATGACCGGCCGGATGTGCGTCCCGAAACGAAGGAAAAGGTGCTCCAGATGATGCGGGAGTCGGGCTTCGTGCCGAACACCAACGCCCGGCAGCTGAAGATCCAGCAGTCCCGCAGCCTCGTCTTTGTGGTCAAGGGTACCCGGAACCTCTTCTTCTCGGACTTCCTCGTTCAGCTGCAGCGGGCCGCGACCCTCTACGGGTACAGCGGCATCGTCTCCTACCTGGACGAGAATGCCAACGAGATAGACGCCGCCCAAAAGATCCTGCGGGAGATAAAGCCCAAAGGCATGATATTCCTCGGCGGCAGCGTGGCGAACTTCCAGCAGGGCTTTGCGAACATCGCCGTCCCCTCGGTGCTGACGACGCTGGTCTCCGACGAGCTGGATTTCCCGAACCTCTCGATGGTGGGCGTGGATGACCGGGCTGCGGCCCGCACCGCCGTCTCCCACCTCATCGCGCAGGGCCACCGGAAGATAGCCGTTCTCGGCGGTCCGGCCACCAGTTACCCCAGTCGGATGCGCCGCCTTGGCGCACAGGATGCCATGGAGGATGCCGGGCTCACCTTCGACGACCGGCTCTACGGCCTGTCCAACTACGATTTCGAGTCTGCCTACCACGCCATGAACAGCCTGCTGGCCCGACGGGCCGAGTTCACCGCCCTGTTCGCCATGAGCGATGTCATCGCTTTCGGTGCCATCCGGGCGCTGGTGAGCGCCGGGTTCCGGGTGCCGGAAGATGTATCGGTCATCGGCTTCGACGGCATCTCGATGTCCCGCTACTGTGTGCCGGTGATGACCACCATCGTCCAGCCCGGCGAGCAGATCGCGCTCCAGAGCATCGAGCTGCTGGTGCGGCAGATCGAGCATGGCGCCCCGGCCCAGAAGATCACCCTCCAGCCTGAGCTGCAGGTCGGTGAGAGCGTAAGGGCTGTCTGATTTATTTCGTCTCATTTCCGCTGCCAGGCGGAATGTGTATATCACATGATGAAGAAGGAGAACAATTATGAAAAAAATGATCTCTCGTCGTAATTTCCTGAAGGTCGCCGGCGCTTCTGCTGCCGCCCTCGGTCTGGCTGCCTGCGGTGGTTCCTCCAGCAGCACCGCTGCTTCCACCGCCAGTTCTACCGCAGCTTCTGCCGCTCCCGCAGCTGCCGGCAAGGTCTACTACCTGAACTTCAAGCCCGAGCAGGATCAGGATTGGCAGGATCTGGCCGCTGAGTACACCAAGGAGACCGGCGTGCCTGTGACCGTTGTCACCGCTGCTTCCGGCCAGTACGAGACCACCCTGATGAGCGAGATGGAGAAGAGCGAGGCTCCCACCCTGTTCCAGGTCAACGGCCCTGTGGGTCTGGCAAACTGGAAAGATTACTGCCTGGACCTCTCCGACAGCAAGCTGTACGGTGAGCTGACCAGCGACTCCTTTGCACTGAAGGACGGCGACGCCGTTGCCAGCATCGCTTACGTCATCGAGACCTACGGCATCATTTACAATAAGGAGCTGCTGACCGCCGCCGGCTACACCCAGGACGACATCAAGGGCTTCAATGACCTGAAGAAGGTCGCCGACGACATTCAGGCCCGCAAGGCTGAGCTGGGCGTTGATGGTGCTTTCACCTCCGCCGGCATGGACGGTTCTTCCGACTGGCGCTTCAAGACCCATCTGGCAAACCTGCCCATCTACTACGAGTACAAGGCTGACGGCATCGGCTCCACCGACGCCATCAAGGGCACCTACCTCGACAACTACAAGAAGATCTGGGACCTGTACATCACCGACTCTACCTGTGACCCCAAGCTGCTGGCTTCCAAGACCGGCAACGACGCCGTGGCTGAGTTCGTGGGCAAGAAGGCCGTCTTCTACCAGAACGGCACCTGGGCTTACAATGACGTGAAGGATCTGGGCGACGACAACCTGGGTATGCTGCCCATCTACATCGGCGCTGAGGGCGAGGAGAACCAGGGCCTGTGCACCGGCTCCGAGAACTTCTGGTGCGTCAACAACACCTCCTCCGATGAGGACATTCAGGCTACTCTGGACTTCCTGTACTGGTGTGTCACCTCTGAGGCCGGCACCAGCGCGATGGCTGACAAGATGGGCTTCGTCATCCCCTTCAAGGCCGCCAAGGACTCCACCAACCCCCTCATCGGCATCGCCAACGATTACGTTGCTGAGGGCAAGACCAGCGTTGACTGGTGCTTCTCCACCATGCCTTCCGAGGAGTGGAAGAACGGCGTCGGCTCTGCACTGACTGCTTATGCAGCAGGCACCGGCAGCTGGGACGATGTGGTCACCGCCTTTGTGGACGGCTGGGCCAAGGAGTACAAGCTGGCCAACGGCTAAGCGTTCCCTTTCTTCCGCAATAGCTGGATAACGGGGAGGCGGGCGATGTGTTCGCCCGCCTCTCCTTCTTTTTCAGGAGGTATATCATGCAAAAGGCCATCAGTAAATATTGGCCGGTGTTCGTACTGCCCACCCTGCTGGCGTTCATCATCGGCTTCATCTGGCCCTTCATCTGGGGCATCTATCTTTCCTTCCAGCGTTTCACCACCGTGAGCAAGACCACCTTCGTGGGCCTGCAGAACTACATCAACGTCTTTTCGGACGAGACCTTCCTCCACGCCTTCAGCTTTACGGCGGCGTTCACCGTGGTGTCCACCGTCCTCATCAATGTCTGCGCCTTCGCCATCGCGCTGGTGCTCACCCGCGGCATCCGCGGCACCAACCTCTTCCGCACCGTCTACTTCATGCCGAACCTTATCGGCGGCATCCTGCTGGGCTACATCTGGCAGATCCTGCTCAACGGTGTGCTGGCCAACCTGCAGAGGCCTCTGCTGGCGCTGGACGCCAAGGCCGGTTTCGTCGGTCTGGTCATCCTGATGTGCTGGCAGCAGATCGGCTACATGATGATCATCTACGTCGCGGGTCTGCAGAGCGTCCCCGGCGACCTCATCGAGGCTGCGAAGATCGACGGCGCAAATGACCGTGAGATCCTGTTCAAGATCAAGATCCCGATGGTCATGCCCAGCGTCACCATCTGCACCTTCCTCACCCTGACCAACAGCTTCAAGCTGTTCGACCAGAACGTGGCCCTGACCGCCGGTGAGCCTGCCAACGCCAGTGAGATGCTGGCCCTGAATATCTACAACACCTTCTATGGCCGCTCCGGTGCTCAGTGGAAGGGCATCGGCCAGGCAAAGGCCGCGGTGTTCTTCCTCATCGTCGTGGTCATCTCGCTCATCCAGCTCAAGTTTACCCGCTCCAAGGAGGTGCAGCAGTAATGCCGAAAGATAAAAAAATGTGGGACAACATCCTCACTGTCATCATGAGCCTGCTGTGCCTGCTCTGGATCTACCCCATCGTCCTGATCTTGCAGAACAGCCTGAAAATTGAAGGCACCTTCACCACTTCCACCGTCTTCAAGCTGCCTACGGCTGAGACCTTCGCGGGCCTCAGCAACTACATCTACGGCGTCACCAAGATGGGCTTTCTGTCCAGCCTTGGCTACAGCCTCGTCATCACCGTGTCCAGCGTGGCCCTCATCCTGCTGTGCTGCTCTATGACCGGCTGGTACCTTACCCGCGTGAACAACAAGCTGAGCAAGTTCATGAATCTGCTCATCGTCTTCTCCATGGTCGTCCCCTTCCAGATGGTCATGTTCACCCTGTCCAAGACCGCCGACACCCTCAAGCTGAACACCCCCTGGAACATCTGCATCATCTATCTGGGCTTCGGTGCCGGTCTGGCCGTGTTCATGTTCACCGGCTTCATGAAGAGCGTCCCCATCGAGATCGAAGAGGCTGCTATGATCGACGGCTGCAACCCCATCCAGATCTTCTTCAAGATCGTCTTCCCCATCCTCAAGCCCACCATGATCTCCACCGCCATCCTTGAGACGATGTGGGTCTGGAACGACTACCTGCTGCCCACGCTGGTGCTGGACATCAAGAAGTACCGCACCATCCCCATGGCCATCCAGTATTTCCGCGGCGGCTATGGCCGCGTCGAGCTGGCCCCCATGATGGCCTGCATCATCATCGCCATCATCCCCATCATCATCCTTTACATGACCTGCCAGAAGTACATCATCGAGGGTGTCGTGGCAGGCGCTGTCAAGGGCTAAAGCAAGGAGGTTCCAGCCATGCGTGCAAGCGGCATTCTGATGCCCGTCTTCAGCCTGCCGGGTCCTTACGGTATCGGCACGCTGGGAGATGAAGCCTTTGCCTTCGTCGATTTCCTTGCGGCTGCAAAGCAGACCTACTGGCAGATACTCCCCATCGGTCCTACGGGCTACGGGGACAGCCCCTACCAGAGCTTTTCTGCCTTTGCCGGCAACCCCTACTTTATTGATTTCCGTCTGCTGGCAGCGGACGGCCTCCTCACCGAGGCTGAGCTGCCCGCGTCTCAGCCGGTGGGTCCCGTCGATTACGGTGCCCTCTACCGGCAGCGGCCCGTGGTGCTCCATAAAGCGGCCGACCGGCTGCTGGCTTCCCCTACCCCGGCCTATGAGGCTTTCTGTGAAGCCCAGAGCGGCTGGCTCGAGGATTATGCCCTCTTCATGGCCGTCAAGGCCGAGCAGGGGCAGGCCGGTCTCGCCGACTGGCCCGACGACCTGCGCACCCGGGAGCCTGCGGCCCTCGCCGCCGCCAAGGAGCGGCTGGCCGCCGAGGTGGACTACTACAAGGCCGTGCAGTTCTTCTTCTACACCCAGTGGAACGCCCTCAAGGCCTATGCCAACAGCCACGGCATCCAGCTGGTGGGCGACATCCCCATCTACGTCAGCCCCGATTCCAGCGACCTCTGGACCCGCCCGGAGCTGTTCCAGACCGACGGCGCCGTCCACCTGACCAGCGTTGCCGGATGTCCGCCCGACGCCTTTGCCGCCGATGGTCAGCTCTGGGGCAACCCGCTCTACGACTGGCCCCGCCACGAGGCCGAGGACTTCCGCTGGTGGAAGCGGCGCATCAAGCACGCCACTTCCATCTACGACGTTGTCCGCATCGACCATTTCCGGGGCTTCGAGAGCTACTACTCCATCCCCGCCGGGAACAAGACCGCTGCGGGCGGTCACTGGGAGAAAGGCCCTGACCGTGCCTTCATCGACGCCATCCACAAGGCGCTGGGCGAGGGCGGCATCATCGCCGAGGATCTGGGATATCTGACCCCCGAGGTCAAGGCCATGCTGGCCGCAAGCGGCTACCCGGGCATGAAGATCATGCAGTTCGCCTTCGACAGCCGCGAGCTGGGCAACTACCTGCCCTACACCTACCCCCGCAACAGCGTGGTCTACACCGGCACCCACGACAACGTGACCGCCGAGGGCTGGCGTCAGAGCGCCAGCGCCGAGGATGTGGCCTATGCCTGCCGCTACCTGCGCTGCGCACCCGAAGACCTCACTGAAGCCATGATATGCGCCTGCCTTTCCTGCGTGTCGGAGATGGCTGTCATCCCGCTGGCCGACTGGCTCCATCTGGACGCTGAGGCCCGTATCAACACCCCCAGCACCCAGGGTGCCAACTGGCAGTGGCGGCTCACCCGGCCGCTCACCCCGGCCCTCAGCGCTCACATCGCTGAGCTGACCGCGCTGTACCACCGTGTGCCGGGCGAAGAACTTTAAGTTTTCCCCATTTTTCTCCGATTCATCCTGATAGCAGCAGCGCCCTGCCTGCCGTCCCCTCGCCGGACAGCAGCCGGGGCGCTGCTGTTTTTGCGTTTTTCTTCAAATTTCACACAACATTTTTTCGGAGTCTCCGGCCTGCTTTGCTCTTTATATTTTATCGTTTTTTCGTTTGTTTCTCCTGGATTTTCCGTTTCGGAGCCCCAAATCCCGTTCCGATTATCTTTTTTCGCTCTCTTGTTGTTTTTGGGCAGTTATGCTATAATTCAGGTAACTTAGTCTCCGTATGTGGACGGAGCGCATGTGCGAAAGGAGCATTCCCACTATGGAACTTACATATCAGAGCCCGCTGATGCCGGCATCCTACACGGCCCTCTCTGCCGATGAAATGACCTATATTGATGGCGGCGCCATCCAGATAGGCTCTTATCTCATCGAATTTCACCCCGAGAACCTCCTCACTGCCGCTGTGAACTTCACGGTCAACTTCGCCCAGCTGATGGGCAAAGCAGCCCTCGGCACAGCCGTTGGCGGTCTCATCCTGATGCACCAGGATGGTTTGACTCTGTCCCAGTCGGTCTCCTATTACTGGGACGGCCAGAACAAGGCCGGCAAAGCTGCCACTGTGGCGGTCGGCGCTCTCGCCGGCTGGTACGGCGCAATGCAGGCTATCCAGATCTATAACACGGTCAAGTCCATCTTCATTGAGCTCAAGAATGCTTACGCCCAGACCAAGGCAAATATTGCCGCGTCCCAGCAGCAGGATGCCGGCATCACCGACCCCATCGTGGCTGCAGCTGCCTGAGTCTGTTTGATTTGACGGAGTGATAGAAAGGAGTCGTTTATGAAACGCATCCAGATGCCTTCTTCCTATGCTGTTGTACCGGACGGAGAAAAAGCCCTTCTTGGCGGCGGCGGCGCATTTCGTGACGCATGGACCTCATTTACGGACCATCTCCGTTTCACTGATTTCTTCTTTCGAGGTGGACTGCTCTCTCTCTCCATCTCGTTCATTCCGAAGCTGCTGTTCAATGTGGTCAAGGCCGGCTTCAATGTCGTGGAAGACGTCCATACCTTCTTCTTCGGCGGACCGAGCAAGGCTGCAGAAGACCTTCAGGCCTACAAGAACGATATGAGCGCTCTGCGTGCAGACGCAAAGTCTCAGCGCAGCTGATTTTTCCTGAAATCAAAAATGCCCTGCGGCGGTGGATCCTCACCATGCCGCAGGGCATTCTTTTTGTGTTTTACATGACCCGCACGGCTCCCTGCTCCCGCAGCGAGAGCAGATAGCAGCAGCCCGGGCCGAACAGTGCCTCCATCGCGGCGCAGTAGCGCTTTACCAGCGCATCCGGTACAAAAGCCTGGATCGTTCCGGCAAAGCCGCCGCCCTGCATCCGCCATGCACCGCCGGTGCCTGCAAGGATGCTCTGGCTGATAGCCAGCGCCACCGACAGCCCCTGATGCTTCGGCGAAGAAGCGCAGTAGACATTCTGGCAGCACTCAAAGGACGAGTGGCCGCTCTTCTCCACCAGCCGGGCAAAGGCGGCAAAGTCTCCCGCCGCAAGAGCATCTCTCTGGGCAAGGGTACGGGCATTCTCCTCAAAATAGTGGATGGCACGCAGCACGGCGCGGTCGCCGCATTGCTCCCGCAGGCGGGGCAGCTCCTGCCAGAAGCGTTTCTCGTCCACCTCGCCCAGCACCTTGCCGCCCAGACAGGCCGCCACGGCCTCCATCTCGTTCCGGATGGCCGCGAACTCGCCGGTCAGCTCGCTGTGGCTGGCGCGGGTATCGGTGACGCAGAGGGTCATGCCCTCGGGCAGGACGCCGTCGGCATGTATCTTCTCGATCTTCGGTGCCGTCGGGTCGGCGAAATCCGCAAAGAGCACACCGCCCACGGCGCTGGTCAGCTGGTCCAGCAGGCCGCTGGGCTTGCCGAAGTAGGTATTCTCCGCAAACTGGCAGATGCGGGCCAGCGCGGGGGCGTCCAGACCGCAGCCGTATTCCGTGTTGAGGATAATGGCCACGCCCATCTCAAAGGCTGCTGAGCTGGACAGTCCCGAGCCCCGCAGCACATCGCTGGCCGTGTAGGCATCGAAGCTGCCCACATCGCAGCCCTTTGCCCGGAAGCCCTCCGCGATGCCCCGGATGAGGCTGGCCGAATGGGTGCCTTCCCCCTGCTGCGGCTCCTCTTCTGTCAAATCAATGACGTCCAGCTTGTTGAAGCCACGGGACTTGACCCGGATGAAGCCATCCTCGTTCCGGGATGCCACCGCCACAAGGTCCAGCGTGACCGCACCCGCAAGACCGTAACCGTGCTGGTGGTCGGTGTGATTGCCGCCAAGCTCTGTGCGGCCCGGGGCCGAATAGACCTGCACCTGCCGCCCCGGCCCATAGTAAAGCTCAAACTGCTCGAGGGCCGCACCATAGCGGCCGCGCTGGCGGGCCAGGACCTCCTCGCTGCCGCCGTAGAGCGCGGCCAGCGCGGCGTCCCACCTCCCTGCTGCGATCTGTTCTCTGAGCTGCCTGCTGGTTGCCATCCAGAACCCCTCCCTGCACTCTCTGCAATGTTCGGTTTGTTACCGCTATTGTAATGCATCCGCTGCCATTTTGCAATTTCAACCCGCAAAAAAAGTGATTTTCGGTGTCCAGCCCAAAGAATAAGATGTACTTTTGTTGAATTTGCGGGGGCAGATGTGGTATACTCAGGCTATAGAGCCAACAGGCAGGAGGGAACCGCAATGGCAGACGTCTACAAGCAGTCGTTCAAGCAGAACTACACCCACAACATCGAGCTGTCCATCTTCAACTGCGGTCTGGAGCGCTGTGCTCCGGGGCAGACCTGGGGTCCCGGCATCCGGGACCACTACCTCATCCATCTGGTCGTCTCGGGCAAGGGCGTGTTCGAGGTCGGCGGGCGCACCTACGAGGTCGTGCCGGGCGATCTGTTCTTTGCCCGACCCAACCAGCTCATCCGCTATACTGCCGACGAGGCCCAGCCGTGGGAGTACAGCTGGGTCGGCTTCAACGGTGCCTGCGCCAACAAGCTTGCGGCGCAGCTGCCTTTCACCGACGCTGCTCCCGTCCACCACACCCAGGATCTGGAGGGGATGCGGGCGGCCCTGAGCAGCATCTACTCTTCCCGCGGCCTGCAGCCCCAGGACGAGGCCGCGATGGTGGGCTATCTCTACCTCTTCATCGCCGCCCTGATGCGGGAGACCAGTGAGAGCCGCCCCCACAGCACCTCTTCTTCCAGCCAGTATGTCCTGAACGCCATCAAGTACATCCAGTTCAACTACTCCCACGACATCTCCATCGACGATGTCGCCAAGAGCGTCGGCGTCTCCCGGAGCCATCTGTACCGGGTGTTCATGCTCAATGTGGGCAAGAGCCCCATCGACTATCTGACCGAATACCGGGTCAACGAGGCCTGCAAGCTGCTGCGCAGCGGCACGCTGTCCATCGCCGAGGTGGCGGCATCGGTGGGCTTCCTCGACCAGTTCTATTTTTCGCGGGTGTTCAAGCGCGCCAAAGGTGTGCCGCCCAGCAAGTATATGACCTCGCAGGCTGACGCAGACGTCCAGCCCGCCCCTGACGAGACATAAGGAGAGATCATTCCATGCCCTTACAGAAAAACCAGCTTCTCACCCTCCGCATCGAGCGTCTTTCCAGCGACGGCAGCGGCGTTGCCCACTCGCCGGAGGGCGAGGCCGTCTTCGTCCCGGGTACTGCCCCCGGCGATGAGGCTCAGGTGCGTATCGTCAAGGACTGTGGCCGGTATGCCTTCGGCATCCTGGACAAGCTGCTCACTCCTTCGCCTGACCGCATCCCGGTGGACTGCGCTGTCGCCGGCCCCTGCGGCGGCTGCAGCCTGCGGCACATGGACTATGCCGCCGAGCTGCGGTCCAAGCAGGAGAGCGTCGCCGACGCCTTCCGCCGCATCGGCGGACTGGATGTGCCGGTGCTGGACGCCCTTCCCTCCCCTGAGGTGGACCGCTACCGCAACAAGGTACAGTTCCCAGTGGGCCGCGACAAAAACGGTGCGCCCTGCATCGGCTTTTACGCCGGCCGCACCCACCGCATCGTCCCCTGCCCCGATTGCAGATTACAGCCCGGCGTCCTGAACGACATCGGCAACGCGCTCTGCAGCTTCTTCGCCGCCCATGGCATCCAGCCCTACGACGAGGAGAGCGGCAAGGGCCTTGTTCGGCATATCTTCCTGCGCCGGGGTACCCACAGCGGCCAGATCATGGTCTGCCTCGTCTGCACCCGCCCGAAGTTCCCCCACAGCGAGGAGCTCGTGGCCGCGCTGCGGGAGCAGTTCAGCGATATTGCGTCCGTCCTCATCAACGTCAACGCCAAGAAGACCAATGTCATCTTGGGTGAAGAGACCGTCTCGCTCTACGGCCCGGGCTATATCGAGGATACTCTCTGCGGTGTGCCGGTCCGGCTCGGCCCCCTCTCCTTCTATCAGGTCAACACACTGGCCGCTGAGCGGCTCTACGGCATCGCTGCCGAGTACGCCCAGCTGGAGCCCTCGGACGTTCTGCTCGACCTCTACTGCGGCATGGGTACCATCGGTCTCTCCATGGCCGACCGCTGCCGGGAGCTCATCGGCGTGGAGATCGTGCCTGAGGCCATTGACAGCGCCAAGGCCAACGCCGCCCGGATGGGCGACGCCGTCGCCGCCAAGAGCCGCTTCTTCTGCGCCGACGCCGGTCAGGCCGCCGCCCGCCTCGCCGCTGAGGGCCTGCGGCCTGATGTCATCATGCTCGACCCTCCCCGCAAGGGCTGCGACGAAGCGACCCTTTCCGCCGTCGTCCAGATGTCCCCCCGCCGGGTGGTCTACGTCAGCTGCAACCCGTCCACTGCCGCAAGAGATGCCGCATGGCTCGAAGCGCATGGGTATCATGCGGAGAAGGTGCAGCCGGTGGACCTTTTCCCACGAACACGGCATTGCGAGGTTGTGAGTTGTTATACCAAAACGATGTAACAAACGCAACCCTCAAGCCATGTCGAAGCGGTTCGCCTTTTGACCAAACTCCATGTCGAGCGACACATCGTAGTGGACGTCAGCATGGATGAACTGGACGTGACTGCTGCGGAGAGCAAGGCGACTTACAACAAGATTCGGGATTATGTGTGGGAACACCATCAGTTGAAGGTCTCCAATCTCTATATCGCACAGGTGAAACAGAAGTACGGCATCATCGAGCGAGAGAATTACCATAAAGCGAAAAATGAAAATGCGAAGTAGCCTAAGTGTCCGAAGGAAAAAGAGGATGCGATCGTGGAGGCATTGCGGCATTTTCAGATGATTTGATACGCAATCACCCCAGAGAGAATAGCCTCTTGTGCGTTCTCTCTGGGGTGATTTTTGCGTTATGCTACTTCCGGGTAGCGCATATATACATACTCGTAGATTTTCTTCTGGTAGGTCTGGATATCGCTTACATCATAGCTATTGGGAAGTTCTTGCCAAAGGGTATTGCGAATCAGGTTATCCACAATCGCCTTAGTTTCCTGCTTGTCCGTCCAATGGTCGAGTTTGGCAATCTGCTGTTTGATTTTTGTCAACAAGTCCACAGACACCTTCTTGATCGTTTCAATTTCCTGCTTCGTGAGGTTCTCCGAAAACAGCAAATCGTACACTGAAAGTTCCTCATCGCTGGAAAAGCCCTCACGCACATAGCGCTGCTGCTCCGTGTCCAGTGAACTTGCAAGCTCCATCAGATCCATGAAGGTTTTCTCGATGGTCGCACGGTTCTGCTCCGCATTGTAGGCATCGATGATTTCCTGATAGCGGTCATAATAATCAATGCGCTGCGGGTTTGCAAACAGCATTTTCGCCAATTGCTGATTCACCAGTTCATCCAGATCTCGCAGCAAGAGATTCTTCCGCCGGGCGTGGGCGAACTCCCGGCTCAGCAAGTCAAAATCAATTTTACTGATGTCAAACTGCCGGGATGGTGCAGCCTCCCGATCCGGCTTTTCCACATGGATGTACTCGTTGACGATGCCGTTGATCTGCACCATCAGGTCGGTATTGTCCGCGTGTTTCCGCTTCTGCTGCAAGCCCTCGTAGATGGCGAGAATTGCGTTTTTCCGGGCGCACACGGCATCGTCCACATCGTCACGGTCTGCGTAGCGGAACAGCCGCGCCAGTTCAGACGCATAGATCTGGAAGGTTTTCTTGGTTTCCAACGTCTCGCACATTGCGTTGACTGCATCCTGTACAAGGCTCATCTTTTCAAAGTCCTGTGCGTCCACCAATTCCTGCAGCCGGAACCCGTGTTCTGCCAGAAAGCCGTCCGTTTTTCCGATGACCGTGCGGATGCGCTGAATCAGCTCCGTTTTGTCCACCGTTGGGTCAATGCCCGCCGGGCTGTTCTTGCTGACCGTATAATCTGCCAGAGCCTTGCGCAGCGCCTTTACGATACCAATATAGTCCACGATCAGGCCGTTGCTCTTGCCCTCCGAAACACGGTTTGCACGAGCAATAGTCTGCATCAGGGTATGGGCTTTCAACGGCTTGTCCAGATACAGACAGGACAGACACTTTACATCAAAGCCCGTCAGCCACATGGCACAGACGAACACCACCCGGAACGGATTCTTGCTGTCCTTGAATTCTTTATCCAGCTCCCGCTTTTCCATTTTGGCACGGTGCGGCAGAATATCCAGCCCCCACTTTTTGAAGGTCTGCACCTCGTTCTGCTCCTGACTGATCACCACTGCCATTTCGGTTTCTTTCATCCATGCCAGTTTACGGGCAAGCTCCTGTGCTTCCTGCTGGGTCACTGTGTCCTGCCGGACTTCCAGTTCCCTGATCTTTGCCCGCCAGTATTCCTGCACATAGTTGTACATCCGCACACAGGTGACCTTATTCAGGCAGACAAACATCGCCTTGCCGCTGGTCCAAAGGTCAGAGTAATGCTCCACAAAGTCCTTTGCAATGGAACGCAGCCGTTCATCTGCGGTGAGAATATGGATTTCCTTTGCAAACTCGCGTTCCAGCTTTTCCTCCTGCGAGGGATCAAGGTCGGCTGCTTCAATGGCATCCAGGATCCGCCCGGTGATCTCCGGCTTGTCCAACTGGGCGATCTTATCCGCACGGTTCTCATAGTACAGCGGCACCGTTGCGCCGTCCTCCACCGCCCGCTTGAAATCATACACCGACAGATACCCGCCAAAGGTGCGCTCGGTGATATGGTCATCTGCCAGAAGCGGTGTACCGGTAAATCCGATGCGGGACGCCGTGGGCAACAGGTGCATCATGTTGTCTGCAAAAATGCCGTACTGGCTGCGATGGGCTTCATCCGACAAAATCAGAATGTCGTGATCCGGGTAGATGGGCGGTTCCTTGGGCAGGTTGAACTTCTGGATCAGGGTAAACACAAAGCTGGGGTTGCCCTGCAGCTTTTTTACAAGGTCTGTACCGCTGGATGCAATAAACTGCGAAGCCTTGGTTTTGCCTAGCAGACCGCAGTTTTCAAAGGTATCGCTGATCTGCCGGTTCAGCTCGTCACGGTCGGTCAGTACCACAATGGTGGGCGAGCCTGCAAACTTGCGCCGGATCTTCTGCGCCAGAAAGACCATCGAATAACTCTTGCCAGACCCCTGCGTGTGCCAGAACACACCCAGCCTGCCGTCTTTCAGCTTGCGGTTCTCGTAAGCACTGACGGCCTCGTTGACGCCGAGATACTGGTGGTTGCGGGCCAGAATCTTGGTGGTGCGCCCACCGGAATGGTCGTAAAGGATGAAGTTTTCCAGCAGATCGAGGAAGGTTTTTTTCTCACAGATGCCTCGCAGCATGGTTTCCAGTTCCACGCTGCCTGCATCGCTTTCCTTCAGACGCTTCCACTCGTGGAAAAACTCGTACTTGCTGCCAAGCGTGCCCACCTTGGCTTCCAATCCATTGGACAGCATAAGAAAGGCATTATAGTAGAACAACTGCGGAACAGTATCGAGGTAATCCCGATAGTTGTCTATGTAGGCGTTCTGCACATCCACGGTGGGCTTTTTCAGCTCGATAAACAGCAGCGGAATGCCATTGACAAAGCCCACAATGTCTGTCCGGCGGCGGTACAGCTGCGAGTGGATCTTCATTTCTTTTACGGCGAGGAAATGATTGTTTTCCTGATTTTTGAAGTCGATCACCGCCGCGCTTCGGATTTCGGTGCGGCCATCCGGCCGCTTGACCGTCACCGGGATGCCATCCCGCAGCAGAAAATACTTTTCCTCATTGATCTGCATCAGGGATGCGGTGGAAACATGCGCCGTGAATTTCTTCTGCACCTCGTCCAGCTGGTTCGGGGTGAGCCACGGGTTCAGCCGCAAAAGTGCCTGCCGAAAATACCGGGTCAGCAGCACTTCCCCATAGCTGGTGCGGCCCAACGTCCCGTCCGGCCCCAGCTTTTCGGAGTTGTAAGCCAGCACCACCTCCCAGCCCAGAACATTTTGCAGCAAATTGCCTGCGCTGTTCTGGACAAGGACATTTTCGGAGTATTCGCGGCTCATAGGATCACCTCATTTATTTAAGTCCTCTTAATATTGTTTTGTTCAACTCAAAAAACAGTTCAAATTCATTCCGAGCACATTGTCCATCTTCCCGTTTTTTCATGATATGCTCTCGCATATCATACGGTGTAATATACTCAAACTCTTTAGATGTAAATTCTTTTGACAAATCATACGAGATAAATGCTATGTCATATAGACTCTTCATCGTGTATGTACGAAAACACGCAACATCTTTTCTTTTACACAGCTTCTCAATTTTATTTGCCATCTTAGATTTCATATTTTCGCCAATAATAATGCCGAGCAATTCATCTTCTTCATAATCCAAGTACCCCGCATCTTTTTGCTGAATTACACGCCACTCATTCTCGTAAGACCAATCTTTCCGTTTGAACTGTAATGATTCTTGAATTGCCTGCGGCATATCATCATCAGGGAATTCACCATCTGAAAACTCAAATGTTGAGTCCGTATAAATAACAGGTACAATATCAGACAATGTTCTTTCAGTGGAATAGATAAGGCAACACCCACTATATTCTTTTGCATAGTGCGCCCACATAATCGTCGAATTGGGAATTGCAGACAAAGACAGGACCCTATATCTTTCTTGTTTTTCTTCAATAAATGAATGAATTTTTCCGCACGCACTTATATAGCCCGATCCCATAATTCCAAGGCTCATGACAACAGCATTCGCTTCCATTGGGTCGTTCAGCATCAAAGGCGATGGCATATAAATATGGTTATTAAGTATAATATCTCTTAATCTCTCAAAATCCTGTCTCGTTGAAACAGATTTATATTTATACACTTCCATTGGCCGAACAAGCATCATTTTCCTCCTTACCTAGGATATGAGTATTTACCCTTAATATACTTTCCCGCTCCATCAATTCCAGGATAAATATATTTTTCGCTGATGCCACAAAGTGAAAGTTGTTTCAAAATCGTCTTCTTATCTTTCGCCTGAATTTCAATGCATCCAATAAGCCCATGCTCTCTATTATCAACTTTCACATCTTTTATAATATCCGCTTGACAAATCATTTCCGTTAGTGGCCTATTGTCCCAGCCCCAGAGCATAAAAACACTAGCTTGCATATTCATGCGTTCTTCCCGATAATGTGGTTTATAAATCCAAGGAGATTGAACGCATCCGTTATTTGCCGTATTCGTATATTGTCCAACAATCTGCGTCCTTATCACATCGTCTACTACTGCCCGTGATGTTGATTCCAGCACTACCGTTGGAATACCCTGTAACCAACGAAAATACTCTGGATTGTTTACAATCCAAACGCAGGCATCCTCTTCATTTGCTTCACAGCATGCGAAATACAATGCCACCAACGGATTTTCTGTAAAGTCAAGCAATCTTGTCGGCGCTCCGAAATGCTGTGCAATTTCAAGCCATGCTGGAATATCATTTTCTGGTATATTCCGAACAAATCGACAAGTCTCCGCAATAAAGTCATTTAAGATATTATACTCCACCTGTGCATATTCTGCAATCTGCATTCCCTCTGACAAATTTTTTGTCCGTAAGATTCCCGGAAGCAACTTGTAACTTTTTCTTCCATGTCCTCGATAGATGAACTCCGGTATATGTATTTGTGTTCCAAACGTTGGACTCCCCGCAATTGGCTCATCATAGGTATATAATTCTTTTAGTTTTTCTAATAATGTAATATAGTCTTGTACCGAATGTATTTCCATAAAGTCACACCTCCACTTCCCCGCTCATCAATTTAGGCAACAGTACATCTCTTGCCATCTTTAATTGGTTATTTTGTTTTTCCAAATTTCTAATTTTCTGATATTGTGGTTCTGCAATCTTCGCAAACATATCTTGCAATTTCTTTTCCGGCTCAATTACTTCAATATTAGAAAGCACGTTTCGATTCAATGTCGGAATGTCTCCCCCATTATTTAGCGATGCAAAGTCCACTGTTTGTAGCAAACTATAAACAAAGAAAATATTATGATCCTTGTAATCGCTTATGTAAAGCGATGTATTATGCGGCCAGAAATTATCCCAGATAAATTGATACTTACCCAAGCTTCCAGAACGACCCGTTACAATGCCCAGCCCCTTAATCTTAAATTCGTTATGATATCCAATCACCGTGGTTGAGCCAACAACTGGATATCGTCCAGCTTTCATCTCGTTTTTTGTCAAATCATATCCTCGATGAAATGTCAATATTTCATTGATATTTGTCCTGCTCCACCCCTCCGGCACACCGTCCACAATTTTCGTGTTTTCATGCCCCGGAAAGCGCAAATCCACAAACCACTCTTTATAAAGCCGCTGGGCTGCTTCTTCCAGCAGTTTGATTTGTTTCTGGTTGTTTTCAATCAGATCATCGTAAACAGAGAGAATGTCTGCGATACGATGTTGTACTTCTATACTGGGTATCCTGCATTCATGGTTTGATAATCTTGCCTGACTCAAATTTTGAATATTTGCGCCTACTGCTGTTCCTGAAACCGCTCTTCTAAAGGCTTTACTTTTAAAATAGTAGGTAAAGTAAACTGGATCATATCTGTCTGTGTCATTCAATCTCGCACGAATACAAAATCCAGAATATGTAACTCGCTCGGTTGGATTTTTAACGAGCATACACCTTCCAACAAGTTCTTTGTTTCCATTTGAACGAACAAATACAATATCCCCATTCCGCAGACAATCTTCTAGCCGCACTATATCTTTTTTCACTTCCTGAAGCTGTGAACAGTCGGGATAAAATCTGTCTCCAAAATTTGAAACACCAATCAACTTTATTCCTTTTGCATACGCTGTTTTATTAAAATTTATACCATTGCTAAAAGTCGCAATATCACCCAGCTTCACCTTTTCCCACTTCATACCCCCATCTCCTCCAGGTTCTTCGAGATGGTTTCCATCAGCCGGTTGGACTCTGTCTGCAATTCCAGCAGCTCCTTGTGGATTTCCTTCATCCGCTGGGCAAAATCCACACCGTCATCCTCCACGGGTGCAACGCCCACATAGGCACCGGGCGTCAGGGATGCGCCTTTCTCCTTGAGGATGGTGTCTCGGCTTGCCACCTTGCACAGACCGGGAATGTTCCGATAAACGCCCTCGCCAAACTTTTCGGTGAGCCAGACGGCCTCCTTGGCAACGGTCAGCTTCTCGTTGAGGGCTTCCAGTTCCTTGTCGAACTTTTCCTGCGTGGTCTTGCGCTCTTTACGGGGTGCTGCCTCCACAGCGGCTTTGGCTTCTTCCCGCTTGGCCTGCACGTTTTGTTCCATTGCAGCCTGAATCTCTGCAAAGGGGCGGTCGTCCGCCAGTTCTGCGTGATACTCCGCCAAAAGCCCCTTGTACTTGTCCACCTCGCCGCGATAGAGCCAAACAATAGCGTTGAGGTTCTTCAGCTGCCAGTCGCTCCACTCGTTCTGGGTGCGATCCACCACGGTATAATAGTTGCGGGCATCGATGAACAGCACGGTGTCCAGCAGATGCTCCGGCTTGCCCTTATCCAAAAACCACAGCGAACAGGGCAGGCTTTTGGTATAGAAGAAATTGTTGCCCACGCTCATCATCACGTCCACATGGCCGGTCTGGATAAGTTTTTCACGGATGTCCTTGTCTTTGCCCTGACTGTCGGTAGCCGAGGACGCCATCACAAAACCTGCACGGCCATGCTCGTTCAGGTAGGAGTAGAAATAGGACACCCACAGATAATTTGCGTTGCCGATCTCCTTGGCCTTGTTCACGCCGGGCAGGCCAAAGGGCAACCGCCCGGCACTCTGCGCCGACTCCGACTTGACCTTGTCCACGTTAAACGGCGGATTTGCCATCACATAGTCGCAGCAGCCGTTCAGGTTGTGGGCATCGTGATAGAAGGTATTGGCTTCATCGCCGGACTTGATCACGCCGGTCAGGCCATGCACAGCCATATTCATCAGGCAGAGCTTTGCGTTGTACTCCACCTTTTCCTGTCCGTAAAACGTCATGGTGTTGTTGGCGATCATGCCCGCATGGTTTACAAAGTCGCCGGTCTGCACAAACATACCGCCGCTGCCGCAAGCCGAGTCCAGCAGAACGCCGTGGGCAGGCTCCAGCACATTGACGATCATTTTCACCAGCGATTTCGGCGTAAAGAACACGCCGTCATCCTGTGCCACATTCTTGGCAAACTTATTCAAACGCATCATTGTTGAAGATGCGCAGCAGTTCCCCCAGCAGTTCATCCGAGAAGATGGTGTAGTCCTTCGGCAGAACGCCCTGCAGCTGCTCGCTCTGCTGCTCCACCAGTTCCATGGCGTTGTTCACCACTTCGCCCAGACTGTTCAGCGGGTTACCCTCGATGCCGGTCAGCCCCTGTTCCGAGATGTTGGCGGGCAAATTGACCAAGTAATTGTACTGCGCCTCCTTGGGCAGAAACAGTGCACTCTTCTCGGCAAAGTCGCTTTGCTCCACCGGCAGCACCCGGCCACCGCGCATGGGACGGTCTTTCAGGATCTCCTGCTCTACCAGTTTGAAGCGGCTGTACGCATACCGCAGAAAAATCAGTCCCAACACCGGCATACAGTATTGGTTCGAGGTGAGTTTAGAACCTGCACGCAGCAGATCTGCCGACTCCCACAGGTCAGCTTCCAGTTTTTTGACGTTCACGTTGTTGGCCACGAGGGGATTCCTCCTGTTGTTTGGATTTTCATTTTCTATTGTATCACATTTTTCTGCAATGTTCATCTTTAATCATCGCTATTTTCTTTTTTGACTGGAAAAAGTTGTTTACCAATGGCTGACAATGTGTTAGAGCCATATACTTTCTCATTTGGAGACGCTAATCCTGCATCCAACGGATGCAGTTCAAGGGTTTGGGTGTTCCCAACAAGTGTTTTGCAACGCAAAAGAAGCAGATGTATATACGTCTGCATTGCTTGCGGGTGCTATGAAGCCTCTCAACGTGCTTCCCAAATTTGAAAATCATTTTGCAAATCAGACCGTCCGTTTTCAAGTTCAACTTGAAGCGGACGGTTATTTTCTGCAAGAAAAATTTTTCGCATTTGCAACCGCCACAAGCAGGGCGAGTTGGTACCAACTCGCAATTTTTTGAATCTGTTTTTTACAAATCCGACTTCAAAAACACTTGTTGGGCTTCGCCCAAACCCAATATTCAGCACAAAATTGTGCTGGCTATGCGTCCTCGCTGACACTGAATAAGCAAATTTTCTTGGAGAAAAAATTATTTCAGAAAAATAGACATTGATTCATTCAATATTGCATCAAACCGAAGCTATTACTTCCGGTTTTGAAGGTAAAAAGCGGAAGCATCCCTTCCGGTTTTTCCTTGGGATTCTCCTAAAATCCACTGAAAACCGGAAGGAATGCTTCCTAAAAATTTCTGCTTCATTGTGATATGCTTTCTACAAGCCTTCATCGAGCCTTGAGAACCGAATGACCGTCTGCATGAGATACCCGGTGATAACCTCGCAAGAGCGAGCCGGAAAACGCCGCTGGAAGGGGGCAGGAAATCCATGCAGAGAGAACGGCATCCAAAATTTGAAATTACGTTGATACGCAAAACCAGAACCAATAGTTCCGATTTTGCCTTGAAATTCACTTCGTATTTTTTAAAAACCGGAACTACCAGTTCCTAAAAATAAAATTTACGATGTGATACAATTTTTCCAATGGTTTGCAACGAAAAACCGGAGGTACGACCTCCTAAAAAATCTTCTATGAATGTGTTAATCTAATTTCAGAGCCTTCATTGAACCTTGAAAATCACATGACCGTCTGCATGGAATACCCGGCGAAGAGCCCCTATGAGGACGAGCCGGAAAACGCCGCTGGAAAGGGGCAGGAACACCATGCAGAGAGAACGGCGTAAGAGCAATGATATTCTATTTCATTTCAGAAAGGATGGTTTGCCTATGACAAAACTGAGCCAGCTTAAAATCGATCCAGAGTTCCAGAATCAAATCAACCCTCCGTCGTTTGAGGAAACCCACCAATTGGAAATGAACATCCTTAAAGAAGAATGTGTACTGAATCCAATCATCACGTGGAACGGCTATAAAGCCAAGCGGGATTCCAGTATCACAGATTCGTATTCTTCGCCTTCAAAGGGTAATGAGTTTATAACGACCTTCAAGCAAGACATTCAGGGGCATAAGAAAGGACTCAGCAAGGAAGAAAAACAGAATCTCAAGGATGCCGTCAAGAGCATCTATTCCCCTCGCCGCTTGGCAGATGGCGAAGCCATGATGTGCGAGATTCAGGGAGCGCAGGAGGATTTTGTCCGGCGGTGGGAAATGTGCTTTCGTGAATACCCGGCTATTCTTACTGAACCGAAGAACAATGAGAAACTGCTGATTTTTATCGACCGTGCCAGTCGGTATCTTCAAACGGTGAAAGATCGTCTGAACAATGATGGAAACCAAAACTCTCAAACGGTTTAGCACTAATTCGGATGTAAAAATGGAGGTGAATTCCATTTCGGATTACTTGAAACCCAATATGCCACTGCCGCAATATCTGCCCTACCGCAGTCGGAAACCGCTGATCGTCACCACCAACCTGACGCTGGACGAGATACGATACCCACAGGATACCGCCCATGCCCGCATCTACGACCGTCTGCTGGAAATGTACGTTCCGATTTCCTGCATTGGGGTCAGCTTACGGAAGGAGAACGCACAGGAAAAGCTGGAACGCTTAAAAATTTTAATCGGATAAATCAGAAACATTTCTGAAGGAATCCGCAGGACGTCCTAAATTCTGCTACAAGGAAATGGAGTTGCCTATTGAATAATTGCCATCGTACAGAAATCAGCCCTGCCCCTTCGGAATGCTCTACGCCCACGCTCGATGAATGGAGCGCATTCGCAACCTTTCTAGCCGATGTGATCGAGAAGTACGCACCGGTCTTGGGAATAGACAACGCCGTATCCTCAACCAACAACGAAAATCAACAAGATACGGTTGATACCGCTCTTGCAACACGATATAATATTCTTGTAATATTTGTCCCAACCCAGTGGCAAGGTCTCCCCTTCCACTGTACCACGTACACGGAATGAGGTGATTAAAATGAATCGTCCAGATGCCTCTCCTAAAAATTCCATCCTCATTTACACCACGGAAGATGGCCTGACCAAAATTGATACTACCTTTGACGGTGACACCGTCTGGCTTTCCATTGACCAGATGGCTGAGTTGTTCCAACGTGACAAATCCACAATTTCCCGTCACATCAAAAACATTTTTGCAGAGGGTGAGCTTGAACGAGATTCAGTTGTTGCAAAATTTGCAACAACTGCCGCAGACGGAAAGACCTATCAGGTCGAATTCTACAATCTTGACGTCATTATTTCTGTTGGTTATCGTGTCAAATCCAAACGAGGCACACAGTTCCGTATCTGGGCAACTGGCATCCTGAAGGAATATATGCGCAAGGGATTTGCGCTGGATGACGAACGCCTGAAAAATCTGGGCGGCGGTGGATATTTCAAAGAGCTGTTAGAACGCATCCGTGACATCCGTGCTTCCGAAAAAGTGTTTTATCGTCAGGTTCTGGAAATCTATGCAACCAGCATTGACTACGACCCAAAAGCAGAAATCTCCGTCCAGTTCTTCAAAAAAGTCCAGAATAAAATTCATTATGCCATCCACGGTCAGACTGCCGCTGAGGTCATTTACAATCGTGCAGATGCCGAAAGGGAATTTATGGGTCTGACCACTTTTGCAGGAAACCAGCCCACTTTACGAGAAGCTACTATTGCCAAAAACTATCTGCACGAAAAAGAGCTTCGTGCTATGGGGCAGTTGGTTTCCGGTTATCTGGATTTCGCAGAACGTCAGGCAGAACGTGAACAGCCCATGACAATGCAGGATTGGGCAAACCACCTTGACCGCATTTTAACCATGAGCGGTGAGCAGCTTCTTGTTGGCAATGGCAGTGTGACCCACAAGCAGGCAGTGGACAAAGCTACTACCGAATATCGGAAATACAAGGCTAAAACCCTCAGCGATGTGGAGCAGGATTATCTGGATTCCATTAAGTATCTGGAGCAGAAAACAGGCAAGAAATAACCATTTTGTGAGGTTTTCTTATGTAACAGGAAAAGACAAAGGTTTACACTTACACCCGTGTTTTCACAGCCATGCAGATCGATGGCTATTCACTGGATGCACAAAAGGCTCGCATGAAAGCCTACGCTGACTTCAACGACTACCAGATCGTCGGCGAATATGAGGATGCAGGAAAATCGGGCAAATTCATTGAAGGCCGTGCTTCTTTCTGCCGGATGATGGAGGACATCAAATCCGGCAAGGATGGTGTTGCCTATGTGCTGGTGTTCAAGCTCTCCCGTTTTGGCCGCAACGCTGCCGATGTACTGTCTACCTTGCAGGTAATGCAGGATTTTGGTGTGAATCTGATTTGCGTGGAGGATGGCATTGATTCTTCTAAAAACGCTGGCAAACTGATGATTTCCGTTTTGTCTGCTGTCGCAGAGATTGAACGTGAGAACATCCGTGTCCAAACCATGGAAGGCCGCATCCAGAAGGCGCGAGAAGGTCGCTGGAACGGCGGTTTTGCGCCTTATGGCTATCGTCTGGTTGACGGTGTGCTGCAAATCAATGAGGATGAAGCCCCTGCCATTCGCACGATTTTTGAGCAATATGTAAACACGGACACAGGTGCAAATGGTCTTTCCAAATATCTGGAGACCCACGGCTTTCAGAAACTTGCTCGTCAAAATGGCACCTCTCCCCTTTTCAGCGCAACATTGATTCGGGCTATTCTGAAAAATCCCGTCTACTGCGGAAAAATCGCCTTTGGTCGCCGCAAACTCGAAAAGATTCACGGCACCCGGAACGAATATCATCAGGTTCCACAGGAGAATTATTTGCTGGTGGACGGCCTGCACGAGGGCATCGTATCGGAAGAATTGTGGAACGCCGCACAGGTCAAGCTGTTGGCGCAGTCCAAACGATACGAACCAGTCAACCGCAGCAAGACGGAACAAGCGCATTTATTATCCGCCCTTGTCAAGTGCCCCATTTGCGGTGCTGGAATGTACAGCAACAAATGCACCAAACGAAAGAAAGATGGCACACCCTATAAATCTTTCTCTTATTACAGTTGCAAGCACCGCAAGATGCAACGTGGGCAAAAATGCGATTTCAACAAGCAAATTCAGGAAGAAGTTCTGGACAACGCCGTGGTGGAGGTTAGGATGCCTTCCGAAAAGAACTCCTCCGGTGTGACATTGTAAATGCTGACAAAACGGACTGCCCTGTCTTGAAAAAGGATGGCCGTGAGTCAAAGCAAATGTCAAAGATGTGGGTGTTCTTCTCACCAGAAAAGAACATTGCGCTGTATCAGTACAGACCCCGCCGTAAAGGGCAGATTGCCAAAGAGATGCTTGAGGGTTTCTCCGGTTACTTGCAGACCGACGGCTATTCGGGTTACAATGCAGTTGAGGATGTCACCCATGTTGGCTGCCGAGCACATGTGCGGCGAAAATGGATAGATTGCTTTGTGGACAAAAAGCCAGTAGACGGGAGCAAATCTCAGAAAGCCTTTGAGTATGTCGAGAAGATGTTTGCCCTCGACTTGCAATGAAGGGATTATCCACGAAAGAACGTAAATTATACCGCCAGTCTGTACTGAAACCTGTCATGGATGAGTATTGGATTTTCTTAAACAGCTTTGAACCAGACAAAGATTCCAACCTTGGAAAAGCGAGAATTCACTCTCTAAACCAACGGAAAGCATTCTCCTAGATGGACGACTGACCCTTACAAGCAGCATTGCAGAACGCACTGTAAAATCCTTTGTCATGTCTCGGAAGAACTTTTTATTCTGCGACACTGCCAAAGGTGCTGATGCTAGTGCATTATGTTTCAGTATGATTGAAACCGCCAAACGCAATGGACTTGATCCATTTGGCTATCTGCTGTTTCTCTTACAGGAACTCCCGAAACTGGGTAAGCCACCGGCAGAAGAACCGCTTGAACGTATCTTCCCGTGGTCGAACACAATTCCTGTATATCGCCATCTTACTTGATTCTTTGTTGGGCATCTCGGTTTCGAGATACTCGATTTTTTAGGCCAGACGGGGGCTTATTGACCGTTTACCAAAAAAGTAGAATTTTTCTGAACTGAAAATTAAAAAAGCTGAGCACCTGCTTTTTCAAAGATGCTCAGCTTTGCTGTACCTTTTTCTTGAATTTTTAGACTCAGTTTTCACCTTGAGGGCTGTTTCTAAACGTTTACTCCGTAGTTTTCAGTTTTTTCGGCGCTTTTATTTTGCAACAATCTCTTTTCCTATGCTGTCTAATATAGGCACTCGTCGTACTGCTTTTGCAGATAGAGACGGCAGGCCTCAGCGTTCTCGGGCGTGGTGTTTTCCAATGTTGCGAACACATAGGGCTTTTCCTGCTTTGCAAAGCGAAGGATGGTGGTATAATTCTCCATCTCGCCCTGACCCGCGCCGCAAGCTTTCAGTTGACCATCGGCATTCTGCCGGACGAAGTCCTTGAAGTGTATCATCGCCACATCCTTGCCCAGCAGCTCGATGGCCTCTGTGAAGACCTCCTCGCGGCGGTCCACATTCTCCATACTGAGCATGTTGACCGGGTCAAACAAGATCTGCAGGTTATGGCTGCCGATCTCGTCCAGCACGGTGCGGGCACGCTTGGCGTCGTAGACGATGTGGCGCGCCACCGGCTCGATGGCGAGGGTCACGCCGTACTGCTCTGCGCAGCGCACAATGGGCTTGAGGGTCTTGATAAAGGCCGCCAGCGCGGCATCAGTGCGGCACTCCGGGCAGTATTTATACTCGACGTTTGGGCAGCCCGTCTCCGTGCCCACCATACCGCAGCCCAGCAGGCTGGCAAAGCGGATGTGGGCATAGTACTTCTCGCGGATAGCATCCAGCACCGTCTCGTCAGGGTAAGCCAAGTTGAGATAGTTGCCCAGCACGGCAATATCGATGCCATTCTGCTCAAACAGGTGACGCAGATAAAGCGCATAGCCGGGCGTCAGGGCAGACGGCGTGCAGGGCACGTCCTTCACGGTCTTGCTCAGTGCAAGATGGGCGCAGGTAAAGCCCTTTTTCCGCACAAGAGGCAACAGCTGCTCCATCGGCAGCTTTTCGGCATCGTGCAGACGCAGACCAAATTGTATCATATCTGTTCTCCTTTAAGTCTGTTTTACCAGAACACTCTGTCGGCATTCTCGTATAGGATCAGCCGCTTCTGTTCGTCGGCCAGTGCCGCATCCTCCGCGATGGTATCCACCATGTCCCGATACCGGAAGCGGCACAGGTTGGATGGCGTATCCGTGCCAAACAGCAGCCGGTCTGCTCCCACCGTCTTGATGGCACTGTGGATGAACTGCCGTGTCACCGGGAAGGGCGGTTCATCAGGCCGGACATTGTGGGAAAGAGATGCCAGATCGAACCAGACATTGGGCAAATGCAGCATTTCCAGCCCCTGCTGCATGGTGTGCAGCTCGGTCTGCTTCGGGGCCAACAGATGGCAGACCACAAACTGCATCTGCGGGTGATGCAGGATCAGGTTCCGCAGGGCGGAAATCTGGCTGCTGGGGCTGCCCAGCTTGCCGATGTCGATAACGAACACAATCCCATGCTCCTCGGCAAAGGCGGCTTCCCGCTCCATCATTTCGCCATCCAGTGCAAAGATCGGACGATTTGCCATCAGACCGGAGCCAGTGCTCACCTCAAATTTCACTACCCGGATGCCCTGCTGTTCAAACAGGCGCCGTACAATGGCATCCCGGTTCCAGCAGTAGGGGTCGTAAGCTACCGCCGCCAGAAAACGCTCCGGGTATTTCTGCTGCGCTTCGTAGCTGTACTGGTTCTGGAACCCCAGATACCCACCCTGCAAAAGCACGGCACGCTCCACTTCGTGGGCATCCATAACCTCCAGGATCCGTTCCAGGGTTACCTGCTCGGTGTTCCACCCTTTCGGGATGAGCTGACAGATGGGCCGTCCGCATACATTCCCTGTCCGCCGCCGATGGAGCGCATCTCGCCGCCCGCACCGGTGCCAGCGATGCACTGCACCAGATGGACATGGGCATCAATCACCTTCATGTTCTTCTCCCCCGATTAGTGCCACAGCCACATCATTGACATTGGTGCCGGTGGCCCCTGTGATGATAAGTCCCCCCACGGCCTGCAAGGCGTGGTAGGCATCGTTGTTTTGCAGGGTGTCGAACACGTTCCAGCCCTTTGCCGTCAGTGCGGCGGCGGTGTCGCCGTCCACATAGCCACCAGCGGCATCGGTGGGGCCATCGGTGCCATCGCTGCCCACGGAGAACACTGCGGCGTTCTGTCCCGCCAGCGCCGGAGCTGTGGCCAGTGCAAGCTCCTGATTGCGGCCTCCCAGACCCTTGCCGGTCAGGTGCACCACGGTTTCCCCGCCTGCGATAAAGGCCAACTTTTTGCCCTGCTCCGCATGGGTGCGGGCGATAGACCCCAGAAAACTGCCTGCCTCCTTTGCTTCGCAACAGAGCTGGTCGGTGAGGAGGATGGGCTCATAGCCCAGCTCCCGGCAGGCTTTAGCGGCAGCGGTGCACAGCTCTCGGACGCTGCCGGTGATCTGCGTGGTGACGTTGTCCAGAGCTTTCGGCGTTTCCTGTGCCAGCAACGCCTTCGCCTGTTCTGACAGGTTCAGGTGGTATTTCTCCGCAATGGCAAGCGCTTGTGCACAGGTGGAGGAATCCGGCACCGCCGGGCCACTGGCGATCATATCCAGCGGATCTTCCAGAATATCGCTGAGCACGATGCTGAACACCTTTGCCGGAGCACAGGCCTGTGCGAACCGCCCGCCCTTGACTGCGGACAGCCGCTTGCGGATGGTGTTCATCTCCACAATATCCGCCCCACTGGCAAGGAGCTGGTTGGTAATATCCTGCAATTCCTCACCGGGGACAAGCGGCTGTTCAAACAGGGCGCTGCCGCCGCCGGAAAGTAGAAACAGCACCGTGTCCTCTGCGGTCAGTCCCTGTACCAGCGCCAAGGCTTTTTCGGTGGCTGAAAAGCTGTTGGCATCCGGCACAGGGTGACCAGCCTCATAACAATCTACGCCGGGGATTTCGCCCTTCACATGGTCGTATTTGGTCACCACCACGCCGCCGTCCACGCGCCCCAGTGCCTGCACGGCGGCGTGCGCCATCTGCCACGCGGCCTTGCCCGCCGCCACCAGCAGCACCCTGCCGCCTCCGGGCTGAAAGGCGTTCAATGCCCGGCGCACCGCTTTGTCCGGCAGCACTGTCTGAATGCTGGTACGGATGATCTCATCTGCATCCTGCCGCAATGTGGTATTCATGAAACAGACCTCCTTACAGGGTATCGGTTACAGCAGCCCGGCCTCGGTCATAGTGGCCACAAATCCCTGCTTTGCAGCACCCTCCGGGGTAGGCAGAGTGGGCAGATACGGTACGCCCACCTTTCGGCCCCGCAGATTTGCCATATCCTTGGCCGCCACCGGGAAACTGGCGGCATCCATGGAAAGACGCACCGGGTTCAGCTTGAACTGTGCTTCCAGACTGCCCGCCATATCTCCGGCTGCAAATTTATTGTACACATCGGTGATGAGCTCGGGCATAAAGTTGGCTGCGGTGCACACACCGCCCACAGCGCCATGGCAGAGGCTGGCGTACAACAGGGTATCCTTGCCGCCAAAAACCTTAAAGCCCATATCCCGGGTGCGGCGGATGAACTCTGCCGTCTGGGTAATGTCGCCGCTGGTGTCCTTCATGCCCACGATATTGGGCACGTTATGGGCCAGTTCCTCCACCAGCTTTGCGCTCATGGTGTAGCCCACCCGTCCGGGATTATTATACAGCAGCACCGGCGTTTCGGGAATACTTTCGGCAATGGTTTTGAAGTGGTTGTACAGTTCTTCATAGGTCGGCTTCAGGAACATGGGCTGCAGCACGCTGACGGCTGCAGCACCGTTGGCGGCTGCCATCTTTGCCAGACGGCAGCACTTTTTGGTGCTGATGGCACCGATGCCAAAGTACACCGGCACCCGGCCTGCGGCCTCGTCCACCATGATCTTCAAGCCACGCTCCATCTCGGCTTCTTCCACCATGTAGAACTCGCCGTTGGAGCCAAAGGCGAGGATACCGGACACACCACCCTCGATGACGTAGTCCACCTGCGCCCGCATCCCGGCCTCGTCGATGTTTTCTTCGCCGTCAATGACGGTAAGGATGGGCACTACAACGCCCTTCATGAACTCTGTATTCATGTTTTTTCCTCCTCAACGGCCAATCTGAATGCCGGTCAGGTACTCGTAATACTGGGCAATAGCGCTGTGGTCCTTCTGGCCGCCCTCGTGGTTGTGGAGCCACTGCATGATCTCCTGTACCTCGGCGGTCATGGGCACCGGCGCACCCACGGCGTGGGCGCAGTCCAGCACGTTGTTCAGATCCTTGATGTGCAAATCGATCTTGAAGCCGGGCTTGTCGTTGCCTGCGATCATCATGGGAGCCTTGGCGTTCATGACGGTAGAGCCTGCCAAACCGCCCTTGATGGCCTGAAAGACCAGCTCCGGGTCCACCCCGGCCTTCTGTGCCAGCGTCAGCGCCTCGGCCAGTGCCTGAATGTTACAGGCCACAATGATCTGGTTGGCCAACTTGGTGGTGTTGCCAGCGCCGACCTCGCCGCAGCGGACGGTGGAAGCGCCCATCGCATCCAGAACAGGCTTATAGGTATCGAAGATCTCCTGCTTGCCGCCGACCATGAAGCTCAGCGTACCGTCAATAGCTTTGGGCTCACCGCCGGAAACGGGAGCGTCCAGCATCTCCACATCCTTCTTCTGCAGCTCCGCGTAGATTTCCTTGGAAGCGACCGGATTGATCGAAGAGCAGTCGATGAAGACTGCTCCCGGCTTCATGTGGGCGGCGACGCCATCCTTACCCAGCATGACCTCCTTCACCTGCGGGGAGTTGGGCAGCATGGTGATGACCACATCACACTGTGCGCCGATCTCCTGCTGGGTCGCGCCCTTTGCACCGGCCGCTTCCAGCTCCTGCACGGGGGCCTGACTGCGGTTATTCACCAGCAGGTCGGTGTAACCCGCCTTCAGCAGATTCTTTGCCATAGGCTTTCCCATAATACCCAGACCAATAAAACCGATTTTCATGATAGTACCCTCCATAATTTTCAATTCTGTTTTTTGTGTTGCTCCCTTCCATCAGGTGATGGGAGCGGGGTTAAAGATGCACATATCGTTGTGGAAGCCGTACTGATCGCTGTAGGGCTCCTTGATGCCGCTGGCAACGTCCAGAATGAGGTTGAAGATCTCGGTGCCCACATCGGCAATGGTGGCTTCGCCGGTGGCAATATGACCGGCAGAGATGTCGATGAGGTCGAACCACTGCTCCTTCATCTCGTTGCGGCTGCACACCTTGATGACCGGGGCCACATCCAAACCATAGGGTGTGCCGCGGCCGGTCATGAACACCTGCAGGCCGATGCCGGAGGCCACCTGCGAGGGACCGCAAACAATGTCAGAAGCAGGCGTTGCCGCAAAGATGAGTCCGTGTTTCGTGGGCTTTTCCGCCGGGGAAAGCACCTCCACAATGGGGCTGGTTCCGCTTTTGGCGATGGAGCCCATAGCCTTTTCCACGATGTTGGCAAGGCCGCCCTTTTTGTTGCCCGGCGTGGGGTTGGCATCCCGGTCTACGCCGCCTTCGGCAAGGTAATCATCATACCACTTCATCTCCGCTGCCAGTTTGTCCCGTACCGGTGCGCTCACGCAGCGAGCAGCTAGCATGGGCACACCGTCCCGGACTTCCGTCACCTCGCTGAACAGCACGGTGGCGCCGCCCTTGACCAGCATATCGGCTGCATATCCGGCGCTGGGGTTGGCGGTGATGCCGGAGAAGGCATCGCTGCCGCCGCACTGCATCCCGATGAGCAGCTCACTGAGGGGCAGTTTCTCCCTGTGGCGCAGGTTCAGCTTTTGCAGCTTCTTTTCCGCCATATCCAGAATGGCCTGCATCATGGCATCGTGACCCTTGCAATCCTGTAAGGTCAGGCAGTTTTCCGGGGTGATATCCTCCGGGGGCAGTACCCGGTCGTAGGTCAGTTTCTCGCAGCCCAGACCCACCACCATCACTTCCCCGCCAAAATTCGGGTGACGGATGACATTGGTAATGGCGCGGATGGGGATGTACGCCAGCGGAGCGTTGATGGCCACGCCGCAGCCGTAGGGGTGGGTTATGGCCACCACGCCGTCTACATTGGGGTACTTGGGCAGCAGTTCCTTTTTGATGCGCTCCACCGCCACCCGGACCACACCAGCAGCGCACTGCACCGTGGTCACGATGCCCAGCAGATTGCGGGTGCCGGCAGGACCTACCTTGTTGCGGTAGCCCATCCATGTGGTGCGGGGCGGAGTAGGCAGCTGCTCCGGTGTCTTGAGGTTCGTACCCCAAGGCATATCGGTCAGAGCCGGGCTTTCCGGCAGATCCAGCATGTGCTCGTTGATCCAGCTGCCTGCCGAAATATCGTTTTTGGCGTAGCCCAGCACCACTCCGTAGCGCAGGATCTCGCCGCCTGCCGGGATATCTCGCAGCGCGATCTTATGCGCCTGCGGGATCGGCTCCCGGGTCACCACGCCGCTTTCCAGTGTCGTTCCGGCGGGAAGGTCGTGAACGGCCACGACCACATTGTCTTCGTCTTTGATCTGAATACTCAAACGCTCTGCCATAATTCTTCACCTCATATACGGCGCAGCTGCTCGCTGACGGCCATCATGCAGGCAGCGGCACCATGCTGGTTGTCCACCATCTGCTTTTCACTCAGGTAATATGCGGGCGTCCCGGTGCGGTCGGTGCGGTTGTCCGGACCGGGGCCAAGGCCCGCACTGGCGCAGATGCCGTGTAGTTCATAGCCGCTCTCGGTCTGCTTCAAATAGGTGTCCCGGATGCCATCCAGCACCTCGCTGCCCCTCTGCCCGTACTCCGGGGGCAGCATCCCAAGGCGGGCTCCCTTCATAAGGGCGTAGGCCGCCATCGCGCTGCCGGACGTCTCGGAGTAATTGCCCTCAAGGTCGGCACGGTCTACTACCTGCAGGAACATCCTCGTATCCGCCGCCTGATACGGCATCAGGCGGTCGAGGGCGTTCTTGAGCAGGCTGCACAGCTCACCCGCCCGCTGGGTATGCTCCCTTGCGAGCTCGTAGGTGTCGGCCAGCGCCATCAGGAACCAACCCTCGGCACGCAGCCAGACCGCCGGGCTCTGGCCCGTGACGGGGTCGGCCCACTCCATCCTGCGGGAGCAGTCGTTGGCGTGGCGGTAAAGGCCCAGCTTCTCATCCCACAGCAGGGTGTGGGCGGACTGGAACTGGTCGAGGATGTCGTCCCAGCGTTCTTCGCCGTTCTCTTCCAGACAGGCGGCGTAGAAGGGCATTCCCATATAAAGGCCGTCCAGCCAGACCTGATCGGGATAAATATCCTTGTGCCAGAAATTCCCGGTCACAGCGCGGGGGTAATCGTCCAGAATGTGATACGCCCGCTGCACGCCCTCGGCCCAGCGCGGCTCTCCGGTGGTCTGCCGGAGCACCCGCATGGATTTGCCGAAGCTCACCTTGTCGATGTTGTGCTCGCCGACCACCCAGTTGGCCACGGTGCCGTCCTCCTTCATGAGCCAGCCGGCATTTTTCTTCACCGGCTCCAGCCAGCGTTCGTCGCCCGTGGCATGATACAAGTCATTTGCACCTATTATACACAGGTCGTCCTTATAATTCCAAGGCTTTTCTTCCAAGAAACGAGGAAATACGTTTTCCAGATACTGTTCAAAATATTCCAGCCACATCCGTATCATCTCCTTTACAGTCCGGCAAAATCAGCTACACGGTTCAGAATCTCCACAGCCTCAGCCCGGCTGACCAGCTTGTCCGGGCCAAAGCAGCCGTTCTCGTCCAGCTCCATAAAGCCGAAGTAGAGCGCTCTTGCCGCATTGGTGCCGTAGTTGTCGGCCACCCTTGCAGCATCGGCACACACCGGCATCGTGCTGGAGGCGTTGCGGTAATTCACGCCGCAGGCCTGCATGGCGACGGTCGCCATCTCCTGCCGGGTGATGGTACCCTGCGGTACGAACCGGCCCTCCTTCAGGGCCAGAAATGCGTTGGCCGCTGCATAGCGGGCCGCAGGATCATCGGTGTCGGGCAGGACGGGCAGAGTCAGCGACTGGTTCGCCAGCGGGAACAGCATCCATGCCAGCTCCTGCCGGGTGACGGGCTTCGCCGATCCATCCAGCTCCACCTTGTTCAGCATCCCGCGGCAGCACAGCCGGGCCGCCGGGGACTCAACCGACTGCTGCAGCACCTTGTAGCAGCAGCTGAGTGCACTCTCCCCTGCCGGATCAAGGGCCTCCACCTGCACAAGGCGTGCGTCCGAAGGCAGGATGAGCGTTTCGCCCTCGCCGCAGCTCCTCCAAGCGACGCCGTCCGGGCTGCAGCGCCAGTGAAACCGGAGCGGCTCAGAAGCCCCACAGCACTCTGCCGCTGCGGCCACTGTGCCGCCCGCACAGGGCACCCCCAAAACGCGCACCCGGTCGGGGCGGGGGAAGCGCTTGCCGTTGATGGTCACATTCTCTACGACCGCGTCCTGCCAGTTCATGCTGCGCAGACACTGGTATACGCCGTCGATGGTGATGTTCCGCAGCACCAGTCCGGTGATGGGCACCTCCGGGAAGGCCTCAAGGAAGATGCCGTAGTCGCCGCCGTGGGCCGTAATGTTCTCAATGGTGATGTCTCGGAACACGGGCAGGCTGTCGCCGTTGCGGCCGTCCTCGTAGAGCATGGTGCCGTGGATGGCCGCCCCGTGGACATGCTCCATCACGCTGTCGCAGAGCATGATGTGCTCCACCGCACCGCCCCGGCGGGCATTTGTCTTGAGCCGCAGGGCATAGGTCAGATTGGGGCTGGAAAAGCGGTTGCCGCAGGCCAGCACATTATAAATGCCGCCGCTCATCTCGCTGCCCAGCGCCACGCCGCCGTGGCCGTCTGCAAACTCGTTGTTTTCAATGAGGATATTCCTGCAGGGAGCGTTGGCCTCCCGGCCATCGCGGTCACGCCCCGATTTAAGGCTGACGCAGTCGTCGCCGGTGTCGAAGCGGCAGTTCCGGATCCAGACACCGTCGCAGCTTTCAGGGTCGCAGCCGTCGTTGTTGGGACCGTGGCTCGACAGGGTCACACCGTCCACCACCACGCTCCTGCAAAGGATGGGGTTGAGCTGCCACATGGGGCTGTTCTGGAAGGTGACGCCCTGCAGCAGCACCCGCTGGCAGCGGATGGGCTGGAAGAAGTTCGGGCGCAGACAGTGTCCCTCGCCGAAGATGCGCTCTTCAACGGGCACGCCGTTCAGGTTCATATCCCGCAAGGCCTTGCGGGCCGGCTGCTGCAAATCAGGCTTGTTCTCCGACCAAGAGCGCTCCACCTGATGATGCCAGCTCCACCAGTGCTCTGCATCGGCCCCGCCGTCCAACACACCGTCGCCGGTGACGGCGATGTCGTGAGCGTCGCATGCGTAGAGCAGGGCGCTGTAGTTGTAGCAGGGGCTCGCCTCCCAGTGGCAGAACACCAGCGGGTAGTTCTTCGCCAGCTCGTCGGTCACAAAGCGCACCACCGTTCCGGCCGAGGCCAGATGCAGCTCCACGCCGCTTTTCAGGTGGAGCGCACCGGTGTGGTAGACGCCGGGCTGGAGGGTAAGCGTTCCGCCGCCGGCAGCGCTCAGCGCGTCGATGGCAGACTGTATCTCCTGCGTCTGCACCCCGCCGTTTGCGGAGAGGGTCATTTCATTTTTCCCGATGTGCGGCAGCTCGATGGCCGACAGGATAGTATTCCGCAATTCAGTCTTGTTCATGGGGCAAACTCCGTTATGTCATAGAATGCGTAAAAAGGAATGCCAGATTCTCGGTCAGGTGCTCCTCGTGCCACTGATGGGTGCCGGGGCATATCTCGTAAAGGATGCTGTCCGGCGCACCCAGCAGGCGATAGGCGCTGTGGGCGATGGCCACCTGCTCTTCGACGTTCACGACGCCGCGGGGGCCGTTGAGCCGGTCGTCCCGGCAGGACTGCACCCAGAGCGGGCGTGGGGCGATGAGACTTGCGATGTCGCCCATGTCCAGATACTCCCACAGATGGGGTACATAGTTGCAGGAGCAGTTACTGTTCAGGGTGAGCAGGGCATCCCGGTAGCCGTAGAGGTAGCCGCTGACAGCGGCCATCTTCACCCGGTCGTCGAGAGCTGCCAGCCAGAGCGTCTGCATCCCGCCGCCCGAGAAGCCCAGTGCGCCGAGGCGCTGGGTGTCGAAGCGGGCGTCCGCTTCCAGCCAGTCGATGAGGCGGGCGAGATCCCAAGTGAGCATCCCGATGACCGAGATGCCCAGCGGCTCGCCCATGTGGGCCAGCCGGTAGCAGTCACCTTTCAATCCCTCGGACAGCCGAGTAGTGTCGGCGGGGTCTTCCCGCCGCTCGCCAAAGCCCCGGCAGTCGGGGCAGGCGGCCACATAGCCCAGCTTCGCCAGCTGCAGGCCGTAGTCGTAATGGTAGTGGTCTATCTTCTCATCGATGGGTGGGTAGCCCCGCACACCGGCCACCGAATACTTTCCGGCTCCGTTGTGGCCTGGCGGGCAGAGGAAGACCGACGTGGTCTTATCTGCGCTTTCCGGCACCAGAAGGAACAGGGTCATCCATACTTCCGGCTCCACTTGGATGCGCCAGTGTTCCCGGGTGATTCCTCCCTCCACCGCTGTGGTAGAAAGGAGCTGGGGCTGTGCCGGGCTGCTTTCCATTTTTTCCGTGCCCAGCAGCTCGTGCAGCAGCGTCCGTGTCTCGGTGCGCCAGCGCTCGAACTCTCCGACGCTTTTACCCATAAATGCCCGCTTGCGGGCGAAGCGATCAAACTTACGTAGCATGGCGGGCAGAGTGGGATAGATTTTTTTCAGATAAGGCAGCTGCTCCGGCTCAGTCATCGTTGATGTCCTCGCCGATGTTCTGGGCAGCAGCAGGAGCCTTTGCAGACTTCTTTGCCTTCAGGTGGTCAGAGACATAGGGCCACACCACGCACAGCACGGCGATGATGAGCAGGATGAAGGAGACCGGGCGGGTAAAGAAGGGTGCGTAGCTGCCGTGGGCGTAGCTGATGCCCTGACGGAAGTAGCGCTCAAGCTTGCTGGACAGGATGAAGGCCAGAACTAGCGGGCTGGTAGGCAGACCGGCCACACTCATGAACAGAGCCAGCAGGCAGAGAGCCAGCATGACATAGATGTTGAACATGGTGTTGGAGATGCCGTAGCCGCCGATGAAGCTGATGACCAAAATAACAGTATACAGATAATGATAGGGGATCTTCAAGATATACGGAAACCAGCGCTTGGTGATGATCTGGATGAGGTAGGTGACGATGGCGGAGACCATGACGCAGGCGAAGATGAGCATGGCCAGATCGGGCTGCTCAGTCATAAACAGAGGGCCAGCCTGCAGGCCGTGGATGGTCAGGCCTGCGATGAGCATTGCGGTGATGCCGTCACCGGGGATGCCCAGAGCCATCATGGGGATGAGGGCACCGCCCAGAGAAGCGTTGTTTGCGGTTTCAGAAGCCCACACACCGGCGGGGTTGCCCTTACCGAAGGTCTCAGGCTCCTTGCTGATGCCCTTGGCATAGCCGTAGGCCACCATGTTGGAGATGCCGGAGCCCATGCCGGGCAAAAAGCCGATCCACAGACCGGAAGCGAATGCAAAGATAATGGTCTTGATGTTTTCGATGATGTCCTTGAAGCCGATGCCAAGACCCTTCATGTTCTTGACGTCCACATCGGGCATCTTTGCCTCGCCCTTGGCGTTGTCACGGATGATCTGGCACATGGCGAACATACCCAGCATCTGTGCAACGGTGCTGATGCCGGAGGTGAGGTACACATTGCCAAAGGTGAAGCGGGTAGCGCCGTTGATGGGGTCCATGCCGATGCAGCCCATGAGCAGACCGATGCCGGCGGACATGATGCCCTTGAAGATGTTGCCCTTGGACAGGGAGGCAATAAGGGTAATGGCGCAGAAGCACAGGGAGAAGTATTCCCAGGGGCCCAGATGCAGAGCCGCCTCTGCGATCACCGGGGACAGCACGGTGGCGATCGCCACAGAGCACACAGTGCCGATGAAGGAAGCGGTCATGCCGATGCCCAGCGCCTTGCTTGCCTGTCCCTTTTGGGTCATGGGATAACCGTCAAAGCAGGTGGCAATGGCAGAGGAAGAACCGGGGATGCCGATGAGCACCGCCGAGATAAAGGTACCGGACACGCCGCCGATCCAGATGGCAAGCAGCATGACAAAGGAAGTCTCGGTGGAAAGACCAAAGGTGATGGGTAGCAGCAGAGCGATGCCCAGAGTAGCGGACAAACCGGGGATTGCACCAAAGACGATGCCCAGCGTGACCATGGCAAAGATCAGCAGCAGGTTCAGCGGCTTCATGCAGACCAGTAAAGCAGAAAGATATGCAGCCATTTATTTTCCCTCCTTAGCCGCCGAACAGAACGCCGGCAGGCAGCTTGATCTGGAATGCGAACACGAACATAGCGTACAGCGCCGCCGTTACCACCACCGAGATGATGGCGGTGGACACCGGCTTGACCTCGCTGTTGCCCTTCAGGTCATAGATGAACGCTGCAGTGGCAAAGGGGGTGGTGATTACAAATCCCAGATAGGTCATGGCGATAGCGTAGACCACCAGCATCAGGAAGCTCCTAGTCACCTTGAGCACACCGCCCTTGGGAAAATAGGGCTTTTCGGCAATCTCGCGCTCCTTGTAGCCCTTGACGATGAGGGCAATGGAGCTGATGCCAATCAGGAAGATGGCCACATACGGCAGCAGCCGGGGACCCGGCTCCAGCAGATTGGCCGGCTGGCGGACCTGCTGGGTCATGATGAAGAAGAAAATACAGGTGAGCAAGCCAACGATGCCTGTTACCATATCGCGTCTCATTTTCATGGAAGTACCTCTCGCTTTTCTTAAAAACAGCCCGGAGAGGAGAAGCTCCGGGCTGTCTATTTAGGAGGATCTACACTTTTCAGAGAAAGACTTCTGTGCAGATAAAAAGTGCAGTCGATGGCAGACTTTTGGGTTAGCCCTGAACATACATATCGAGATTCTTTGCGATGTTGACGAGTTCATCGTACTCTTTCTGATGCAGCTCCTCGGACTCCTCAAGGTCGTGCCAGCCGGGGATGTGGCCGATGCCTGCGATACCATCATGGACAGTGGGGTCGTTGACAACCTCTTCCATGGCTGCGTTCATCTGCTTGACCACGGTCTCGTCCATGCCGGCAGGTCCCATCAGGTAGTGGTAGACCAGCATGTAGCAGTCCTTGAAACCCTGCTCCTGCAGAGTCTTGTAGTTTTCAGGCAGCTCAGCGGGGTACTGGTCGATGGTGATGCCGTCGCCCGCCACGGTGCCGATGACCTTCAGCTTGCCGGCCTTGGAATACTCCTGAGCGTTGCCCAGACCCACGACACCGATGTCGATGAAGCCACCGGCCAGATTGGTCAGACGGTCAGACTCGGAAGCACATTCAACCTTGTTCAGCTCGATGCCCAGAACACTGCACAGCTTGCCGAACAGGAAGGTGTTTGCACCTGCAGCCGGCATACCGGCGTTCAGCTCATTGGGATGAGACTTTGCGTAATCGACGAAGCCCTGAAAGTCATCGTAAGGTGCGTTTGCAGGAACAGCCAGTGTAGAGAAGCCGTTGTCCTGCAGGCAGGCGATCAGGGTGAAGTCGGTCATGGGGTTTACGGTAGCGTTGCCGGTGATGTACTGGATGTTCAGTGCAGAGGTAGCCAGCGTCAGGGTGGTGCCGTCCGGCTTTGCGTTGGCGACGGTCTGGTGGCCGACGGTGTTTGAGTCGTAGTTGGTGACGGTGGTCTTCAGGCCGTAGATACGGTTCAGACCCTCGCTGTAGTAACGGATGGCCAAGTCAGAGCCGCCGCCTGCCTTGCCGGGAACCACCAGCGTGATGGTCTCATTCTTTGGGAAGCCGATGTCGTCGGTAGAAGCAGCGGCGGTGGAGCCTGCTACACTTGCAGCAGTGCTGGAAGCAGCGGTAGAGGTGGAGGCGGAAGAACCACCGCAGGCAGTCAGGGCGAGAGCGGCAGCAGCAACAGCAGAGCCCTTGAGCATTTCTCTTCTGGTCATCTTCATGATTGTACTCCTTCTTATTCTGGTTCGTGTCATGTTGAGAACTTTTCGTCGTTCCCTCTTTGTACCCTTATTGTACACCCCCAGCCCGCCGCTTTCGATACACAACCTTTCTGATTTTTCATAACATTTTGTTCATACCGTCTTGTGCTTCACTCGCAAATGTTTTATAGTATAGGTAACAAAAACGTTTCGTTCTGTTCACAGATTCAACTTTATCTTTCCGGTAAATTTTCTTTGTTGCCTTCCCGACCGGCCTTTCTGCCCCGTTTTTGCCCATCCGGCCCCTTATCCAAGAGAGGTTTCTGCTATGAACACCCGCCAGTATTATTACATCTCGACCATTGCCAATTACGGCAACCTGAGCCATGCCGCGCAGGCACTGCACATCTCCCCTTCAGCATTGAGCAAGTTTCTCACCGAGTGTGAGCGCATCTTCGGGCTGACGCTCTTCCTGCGCTACAACCGCCGCCTCTACCCCACTGCCGCTGGGCACTACGTCATTGACTGCGCCCAGAAGATACTAGACGAGAAGAACCGTATGCTGCTGACCATGAAGGAAGTCTCGGGCGGTGCACAGGAGCGCATCCGTCTGGCGACAGCCCCCAACCGCGGTGCCATCATCTACAGCAAAATCTACAACCAGTTCTCCCGCCGCTTCCCGGGCATCTCTCTCAGCCTGACCGAGCTTTACGCCGCCGAGCAGCCGGGTGCTATCGTGCGCGGCTTCATCGACTTGGCGCTGGGCGCAGGCGCTAACAGCACCGAAGTCACTGACATCCCCATCGCCCACGAAGAGTTGCTCGTCTCCCTGCCCGTCTCCCACCCACTGGCCGGGCAGGACCGCATCCGACTCAAAGACCTGCGCGACACGCCGTTTGTCTTGCAGGGTCGTCAGCACAGCATCCGCCTTCTGGCCGACCAGTTGTTTCTGGAAGCGGGCTTCGATCCAGTCGTCGCGTTTGAGTCCAGCGACGTCATCCTTCTGGACTCCATGATGCATCAGGCCGTAGGCGCGGGTCTTGTGAGCAAGGCCCATGTTTTCCCCTGCCCCGAGCTCTCTTACCGCCCCCTTGAGCCCCCGGTGTACCAAACCCTTCATCTGCGTTACCCGCTGGGTCACACCCTCACTGAGCCCGAGCGGTATCTGGCCGGGCTGCTGGCCTCGGAGCGTCTGGCCGACCCCCGCTATCAAGCCACCGACGACCCGCTGGTGCAGAGCCTTTTGCAGAACGCCGCGTCTCCTGCCGCCGAGGACACCGGCCCGGCGCAAGAAAAAGCGGCCTCTGGCACACAGGACATGCAGGAGGTCAATCTCGACAGCAAGGTGATGGAATACCTCATCTCCATCGTGGAGGAACAGAGCCTCTCCAAGGCGGCGGACAAGCACTTCCTCGCTCAGTCGGCTCTTTCGCGCCACCTCCACAGCGTGGAAGCGATGGTGGCCACGCCCCTGTTCAGCCGCGAGCACAATCGGCTCCGCCCCACTAGCGCTGGAGCTGTCTTCGTCAACAGCGCCCGCAACATTCTGCGCATCGAGAAAGAGATGTTCGATCACACCCGCTCCTATCAAAAAGGCCACAGCGGAAGTTTGTACATCAGCTGTGACCATCTATTTGCGCAGGTACTGCGGGAACAGACCGTCCCCCAGTTCCGCGCTCTCCACCCCGACATCGAGCTCGTCATCACCGAAGAGAATCAGGAGGGCACGCTGGAAGCCTTGATTAACGCCTCCGCGGACATCGGCGTCTTCCTCTCCATCTCCCGCGAGCACCCGCTGCTCCACTGTGACATTATCTCGATGACCGAGATGGTCTATTGTTTTGCCTCCGATGCCTGCCCGTTGGACTGGACCCCGGGCAGCCCCCTACCGGAAAGATTTTTCCCCCGCCCCCAGCTGATGGCCCCCTCAGGCTCCACTCTCTACGCCGAGCAGACCATCCTGCTCGACCGGCTGGCTGGTGCCGGCGGCTTCACCACGCCCCGGGCCTGCGAGGCCCAGACCTCCGTTCTGCGCAAGCTGGCCAACCTCGGGGTGGCCGACTCCGTCCTGCCCCTCAACCTCATTGAGCGTCGCAATCATGACCACTGCGCCGCCTTCGAGCCCCCCTGTCCGCTCTACCTGCTTTTGAGCTACCATATGGGCCGCACCCTTCCCAGCGTGACGCAGGAACTCGTCCCCCTTATACACAAAGCTCTGTCGGATGTGCTTGCCATTCCGGCACGGGGGTGAATAAACATCCATCTGGAAATAGATTTTTGCTCTTCCCATTACAAATTGACGCAGTGGTTATCACATTGAGAACCACTGCGTCAGCCAAGTGAATTTTAATTTGATTTTCGAATTGAAAATGAAAAGAGCTTCCCTTTTCTACCACAAAATGGGCATTTTCCAAATCGTGGGGCATGTAAGGCAGAGCCGAGAAGGTCATGCCGCTGTCACAGCCAAAACAGATGCATAGAATGCTACCGGTATAGTTCTGATCTGAATCCCATTGAAAAACTTTGGTCGAAGATAAAGGCTCTTTTACGCAAATTCAAAGCATGGACACTGGATGCTCTTCCAAACGCGATTCAACACGTCCTTCAAAATGTATCGTCTTCTGACTGTTCAGGGTGGTTTCGTTCATGCGGATATTCGCTATAATTTTGAAAATTGCTATAAAAGCGTTTGTAGAAGAATGGCGGCTTCATATTCATCCCATGGAATACGGTTCATTGTCAAACCTCTCATAAAATATATTCTCAGCCGCCATGATAATTGTGCAATTTGCACGCACTACCTATAATTTATCATTATAATGAGAGCATTGCAGGACTCCTGATGCAAGGGATTTCTTTAGTTCTCAAATATATTAGTCTACATTCTCTACAATTTCACTTGCAATTATGTCGGCGCACCGATATAATATAGAGAGTAAGGAGGTTTTTCATTTGATTCTGGACGATTTGATGCAAAAAAACGGGCTTTCACGGTATCGTCTTGCAGTCACTGCCGGTATTCCTCATGCCACTCTCAACGACATTTGCAGCGGAAAGACTAAATTAGAGCGTTGCTCTGCTGAAACGGTCTATAAACTTGCAAAAACTCTGGGCGTTTCTATGGAACAACTCACGGAAAGCGGTATTCGTGAAACACAGCGCGAGCGTTCGTATGAATATGGTCTTCCTGATTATTTGCAGCATGATCTTGACACCTATAAAGAGGGGCTAAAGACCCACTCTCCTCTCTTAGATTGCTACTGGGGTGAACTTTACAGAAGTATCAATATGGCCGAAATCAGCGATGGTCTAATCACGCCTGAACACGCCGATTATCTCCGTCAAAAGTTTTTATGGAGGAACAAAAGTGCATGAGTAGCCTTATTGATTTTACAAACTGCAAACGAGTCTATGGCAAAGCATATAACGGTGCTAATGGAAAGAAAATTGCAGTTATTTACGACGGGAATCGATATATGATCAAATTCCCACCTTCCGGTGAACACAAACCAACTGACCTTTCTTACACAAACAGTTGCATCAGTGAGTATATTGCCTGCCATATTTTCAATCTGTTGGGTATACAGGCTCAGAAAACTCTACTTGGAACATTTCAAGTTGGCGAAAAGACAAAAAAGGAATTTTATCGAGTCTATATAAAAGCCCGATATGACTTAATTCTTAAGCCGGCATTTGAAAGAGTTCATTGATACGGTTGCCCTGGTCCCCAGAACGACCGCCGTATCTGCCTTTTTCTCCCCTTGTCCTCACACTGGCATCGCATTGTTCCCCAGAACCAACCCGAAAAATGTACGATTATGACATCAATTTGCAGGTGTCGAGCCATATCGAAGCGGTTCTCCTTTTGACCAAACTCAATGTCGAGCGGCATATCGAAGTGGATGTCAGTATGGACGAGTTGGATGTGACTGCTGCGGAAAGCAAAGCAACTTACAATGAGATTCGGGATTATGTGTGGGAGCGCTATCAACTCAAGGTTTCTAATCTCTATATCGCACAGGTGAAGCAGAAGTATGGCATCATCGAGCGAGAGAATTACCATAAAGCAAAAAACGAAAATGCGAAGCAGCCCAAGTGTCCGAAGGAAAAAGAGGATGCGATTGTGGAAGCACTGAAGCATTTTCAGATGGCTGAGTTATTCCAACGTGACAAATCCACAATTTCCCGTCACATCAAAAACATTTTTGCAGAGGGTGAGCTTGAACGAGATTCAGTTGTTGCAAAATTTGCAACAACTGCCGCAGACGGAAAGACCTATCAGGTCGAATTCTACAATCTTGACGTCATTATTTCTGTTGGTTATCGTGTCAAATCCAAACGAGGCACACAGTTCCGTATCTGGGCAACTGGCATCCTGAAGGAATATATGCGCAAGGGATTTGCGCTGGATGACGAACGCCTGAAAAATCTGGGCGGCGGTGGATATTTCAAAGAGCTGTTAGAACGCATCCGTGACATCCGTGCTTCCGAAAAAGTGTTTTATCGTCAGGTTCTGGAAATCTATGCAACCAGCATTGACTACGACCCAAAAGCAGAAATCTCCGTCCAGTTCTTCAAAAAAGTCCAGAATAAAATTCATTATGCCATCCACGGTCAGACTGCCGCTGAGGTCATTTACAATCGTGCAGATGCCGAAAGGGAATTTATGGGTCTGACCACTTTTGCAGGAAACCAGCCCACTTTACGAGAAGCTACTATTGCCAAAAACTATCTGCACGAAAAAGAGCTTCGTGCTATGGGGCAGTTGGTTTCCGGTTATCTGGATTTCGCAGAACGTCAGGCAGAACGTGAACAGCCCATGACAATGCAGGATTGGGCAAACCACCTTGACCGCATTTTAACCATGAGCGGTGAGCAGCTTCTTGTTGGCAATGGCAGTGTGACCTACAAGCAGGCAGTGGACAAGGCTACTACCGAATATCGGAAATACAAGGCTAAAACCCTCAGCGATGTGGAGCAGGATTATCTGGATTCCATTAAGTTTTTGGAGCAGAAAGCAGGCAAGAAATAACCATTTTGTGAGGTTTTCTTATGTCACAGGAAAAGACAAAGGTTTACACTTACACCCGTGTTTTCACGGCCATGCAGATCGATGGCTATTGAAAGCCCGCATGAAAGCCTATGCAGACTTCAGCGACTATCAGATCGTCGGCGAATATGAGGATGCCCGGGCAAAGAAGCAGGCTATCGAAGCGGATAAAATCACAGGCGATAACATTTACAAAGTTCTCATCTGCTTTGAAAAGCTCTACAATGTGATGAATCCCCTTGAACGCAAAAAGCTGATGGAACATCTGATCTCTGAAATTCAAATCTACCCGGAGCGTCAGCCCAACGGTCAGTGGCTCAAATCCATCAAATTCAGACTGCCTATCGTTGAAAAAGATATCGATCTGTGTTTGGACAACGAAAGTCATACTGAATGTGTCATTGCACTTTCCAAGGGTGAGATCGACTCCTGAAAAGGGATACTTTAAGATGATATAAATTCAAACCACGGTTCGTCGGAGCGTTATGTTCTCTGCGAGCCGGTGGTTGTCCCTCGCTCAAGCTGCCCAATAACAAAAAACGGTCGGAGTTACTCGTCAGGCAACTCCGACCGTTTTTTCTCTTTTTATTCCTCTTCGTCCCTGGCCCAGTGATAGGCGCAGCGGACAGCCTTATTCCAGCCCTTGATGCGCTTGGTGCGTTCCTCTTCCGAGATGGCCGGGCGGAACACGCGGTCCACCGACCAGTTGCGGGTGATGTCCTCGGCAGACTGCCAGTAGCCTACGGCGAGGCCGGCCAGATAGGCCGCGCCCAGCGCCGTCGTTTCCACACAGCGGGGGCGCTTGACTTCGAGGTCGCTGATGTCGGCCATGGTCTGCATGAGGTAGTTGTTGGCCGACGCGCCGCCGTCCACCCGGAGAGACTTCATGGCGATGCCGGAGTCCGCCGCCATGGCGCGGAGGACGTCGTTGACCTGATAGCAGATGCTGTCCAGCGTGGCGCGGATGATGTGGTACTTGTTGCA